>Ga0222694_1000048_pt1 | contig 35253 bp, 59 predicted proteins | sample AntAcemetage1333_FD_181145 | JGI IMG/M metagenome (GOLD analysis project Ga0222694, IMG submission 181145) | Saline water microbial communities from Ace Lake, Antarctica - #1333 | ecosystem: Environmental > Aquatic > Non-marine Saline and Alkaline > Saline | place: Antarctica: Ace Lake...
TTCTAAGCATCCTAGAAAGACTTGCAAGCTGTGTGGTCAGAAAGGCTGTGATGTCAAGTATGTGGGCTTGTACTTTCATAAAAAGTGCATACGTAAGCTTCGAAAAGATGGAAAAGAATTGATAGGTGATTAATGTGTATTGCAGAATGTGTTGTGCTAGACTGAACAAAGACTTTGACAAACAAAATAATAAGAAGATTGTGGATTTGTGCGAATATTGTGGCAAAATTATTTCACAAGCGGATGTTGAAGAATACGATTGCACAATGCAAAAATTACAAACCATAAAAAAGCACATGCGTAATAAATGGTCTGTGTCAAATGACGAGACTGTTAGGCTTTATAAACAATACGCTAAGTCTGTTAGAGTGTTTGATAATCTAGAGCTTACGCTTGCTGAAAAACAAAAGCATTTCGATTGGCTGAAAGAACGTGAAGAATTAGTTGATTAGACAATTAGTAAAAGGAAATAAAATTTTTATTTCCTTATGAACATTGTTATGTTATAAACCAGTTTTTGGATTTTTGTCAGATCTATTTTTACGATATTCATAGTAGATATTACCCCACCTTGATTCTCTACGCCCAGGTACTTTAGCCATTCTTTCTAAGTCAACTTTGATGTTAGCTGGATGTCTACCAGTTTTGCTAGCATATTTGTTTATTGCTTTTCTGTCTTTAACTTTTAATTTCTTTAATGTATCTTTAGGTTTTGCCTTTCTACTATTTTTCTTTTTCAAACATGATCACTCCATTTACTAGACATTGTCGTAATTATATATATCTTAAGTAACAAACGTTTATAAGCATTGGTGTTATTACTAGGCATTGCCGAAGTAGTGTGTTGTGTATCATATTAAAATTAGTATTAGGTTATGAAGGCATCGCCGTATAATAGGTTGTGATGGCATCGCCTTGATCTAAAAAAATAAAAAAAAAATAAGTTTTTCTGATCCTTTAGATCCTGATTTAAATTATATCTTTTATAAAGTCTTTTGTTTTTTTGTTTTTGTTTAACCTACATATACAGCGTGCTTTTCCATTAATAAATATAGTATCACTATATTTACTATTGGTACGCGTTGTTTTAGTAGTTCTTTTTAGTTCAACCAGCATAATTTACCACCTCATAGCGTGTTTAAATATAGTATATACTATATTTAATTTATAACAAAACAATCTTTTATATTAAATAAATTATATTTTAAAGCATATTCTTTAGTGATTGTTGGCGTATAGTTTTTATTTTTAAAAGTTTTTTTTGTATCTTTTAAAGCCTGGTTATTTTCTTTAATATATCTTTTTAATATTATTAATTCTTTAGCATTTGCTTCAGGTTTAATAAGGTTTAATAAATAGTTTTGTTGTGTTGTAATTAGGTTTATTATTTCCTGGCATTTTAAATAATCTAATTCTATAGAACCGGGGTTTAAAGTTATGACAATATTAAATATAATATTGTCTAGTTTATAATATGCCTGTACGCGTTTTTCTTTCATTGTCAATTTATCCATTTTTCCACCTTTATTTATTTTATATTTTTGTGTTTAGATCTTATATAAGATCTGCTTCTGCTTCTTTTAAAACTATATTGTAAGAATATACCTTATGGTCATATCTAATATAACCTGATCCTGCTTTTGTGTGTATTAATTTTATGCCAATCTCGAACATTAATTTATATTTTAAATTTATAAAAACCACCTTCATTTATATAAAATTTGTCTTATTTCTTTGCTTTGTTTTTCTAGATCTACAATTTTTAAACCTATTTTTTTAATATCTTCTGGAAGAAATTCATCTTTTTTAAGTTTAAATATTGTATTATCAATATTAATTGTTATATGCTGTTTAAAATTTTCAATATATTTTAAATATATTTTACATTTTTTTTCTGTTTCTGTGATCATTTTTCCACCTCTTCAATATAGTATATATTTGTAGTTGGATAATTTAAAACTGTACATATATTATCTATAATTACGTCACCGTATTCTGGGCAATCATTAGAAATTAAAATGTGTCTTATTTGTGCATGTTTAGATTTTATATTTTTAATTTTTATAATTGTTAAATCGTATTCTATAGCGTTTATATAAGAATAGAAATTTAAAAAGTCTTCTTTAGATAATTTGTAAAAATCTGCCATCTTTTCAGCATCATCAATAAAACTTTTATATTTAATCATTTTTCCACCTCTAATTTTTCATATTTAAAAAACTTCTGTTCAGACTTGAAATATTCGTTTATATTTGTAAATGGTTTAGCGTATATGTAGTATCTATTTATTGTATTTTGAATATGTTTTAAATTAGGTTCTGTAACCATTCCAAAAATTCTAGATCCTGCGCCGCTTTGGGGGCTAGGTTTACAGATACTACTAAAATTTAAACCTGCAAAAAGGTTTAGAGAAATATTAACTAAACTAGTTTTATACTCTACAGTTACCCATGCTAACCTTTTTACATTTGGCACGTAAATATTTATATTTTTATTTTTATTCATTTCTTGTAAATAATCTTTAAACATTTCTGTATTATGTGCTTTCTCAAAGTCTATATCATTTATATTCATTTTATGACCTCCTTATTTAATAAACAAATAAAATTATTTAGATCATCATAATTTTTATTAAAAAATAAATCTTTTAGTTTATCTTTATATTTTACTAGAACCTTAAAATATTTGTTAAGTTTATTTGTGTTTAATCTTTTTTGTTCTGTAATAGTCATTTTAAAGCCGTCTTCAGAACCACCAGCTTTAAAGCTTTCCATTGTATAGCCTGTGTGTTGTGTCAATTCCACACGTTTAAAATATATTTTAATACCGCGTTTATCATTACCACCATAATAGTAATTAGCACCGCCTTTATCATAAGATATATTTATTTTTAAATATTTAATGTTATCTTCTTTATCTTCTAAAGGTATATATATTTTTCTTTTGTTTTCGTTTATTTTCATTTATTCCACCTCATTTTTTAAATAATTTAAATAATTATTATATATTTCTTTTTGTGTGTTTAGATATGAAAAATATATTTTCATGTTTGGGGTATATACAGTTTTCTGATCTTGTGCAACTTCTTCAGCAATTTTTTTAATGCTAAAAGAAATAATATTATTATTTTTTGCTATATTGTTATTAGTCATTTATAAAAACCTCTTTTATTTTTTAATTAATTTGTTTAATTAATTGTATATATTGGAGCGTAAGGTATTATATACCTATTGTTTTTATATATCTTACTTTTTTTAGGTTTTTGGTTTATTTTCAAATATTTTAGATCAATATTATATTAATTATAATATAGTATATACTATATTAAAATATGAATAATTACAAATAACCGCCCAAAAATATAGTTTTTTGTATAAAAGCGTTACTTAAATATAGTATATACTATATTTTAGATCTATTACAATCTGCTATAATACCAGCAGTATTAGAAAAAATAGTAATGCAGTTAATAATGTTCTGATCATTGTTATATGTCAGCACCACATTTTTATAATCGACATTGTCTTGACCAGGACAACCAAAACTATTGGTGGCGATGCCTTGATCAATAAGATAATAACCATATGACCAATTGTTCTGAGTAGTATAGTCATTGCCTTGATACAGTTTATATTCTTCTACTAGCTCGTGCATATCCTCACCAGGCATTGACGTGTAATTGTGTATGCACAAGTACAAGAAGGTAATGCCTAGTGCTATCATCAAAGCCTTTTGATATTTCATAGGCAGTGTCGTCCATCCTTTCACAAAGTTCAGAGTGATAATCGGAAATAGTACGAATATGAACTTCAAGTTTATTAGAGTTAGAAGGGTCGCAAGTATCAGTGAATATTTATACCAATGTATCTTGAAATGTTTGGTGTAAGATATCATCATAATACCAAGAGCTAAAAATCCTATGACTGGCAGACTTTCTGAAACTGCCATATTTGGAATTATTCCGTTTATTAAATCTTTCCAGAACAAAAACAATGCTCCAAATCCAGAAATCAGATATAGCGGATGGTTTTTTGACGCGAGCCAGAATATGAACACGAAAAATATTGCCCATTTCCAAATAAACACCGCAATTGCTAGACAAATTAGGCTGAGTATAATTGGCATGATTTTGCCTGTATTTTCTCTATCGAATACCCTATGGTAATCGACCAAGAAACACCAGCTTAGCGTAACAAAGAATAAGCCAAACAAATCGTCCTCGAGTCTGATGAAAATATTATGGAAAAACAAGCCAGTCAGAAGAATTGCTCCAGCCAGCCAACCATATTTTGGCGAATAATATTCTCCGACTCTGCCGAACATATAAACTATTCCAAATGTGACCAGAAACATTACTAGCTTGATCACAAAATCGTTATTAGGCAATACTGAAAATATAAGTTTCCCGAGTGCTGGAGTTTGAGAAATATTATCTGACTTGTCAGCGATATAATTCTTGAAATAATATGCGTCCATGCCATTATAAGATCTATAGCTAGGTCTCAAGAACACGCCTATAAAAAAAATTAGAGTGATAACAAATAATGCTATCACTTTGTTATGCTCCATATACAATTATGGTATCAAAGGTTTATAAAACTATTTCAGTTTTTCAACATCTTTTTTGCCAAGTATTCTCCAAGCCTCGTAAGTTTTGCCTTTAGCTTTATACAAGCCAACTGCAAACCATCTTCCGCCTTTCTTTTTCAGCTTGATCTTGGACTTAGGAATTTCGAGTTTCTTTTTAGTTACAACAGAATAAAATTGCATGTTTATTTCACATCCTTATAATTTATATGTCTTGTGTTGTGCTTTTGGTATTTTGTTCATAGTTGAAACTTTAACATTACAACTATACTTTTTAGTTTTCATTTTTCTCTTTCTCATAATGCTCACCTTTTTAGTTTGTAAATATATACATATATTACTAACGCGATTGTATAAAAACACCTATGCAAGTCCAAAGCCTTTGAGTATGGACTTACCAGATTTAGCAGTACGCCTTCTCCTAGAATCGTACAATGCTTTTTTGGTTTTGCTAACTGTGGATCTATAAGCTTTAGTTTTGTTATCTTGATATTTCTTAAATTTCTTGTGTTCTTTTTCACGTTTATTATACTTGTAAATATCAATTTCTTTTCGCATTTTGACTCTGTCCTTTGGACTGAGTGCACTCATGATTGCTGGAATATCACTTTCCATATCCTTGTCTATAAGTGCTTTTATTTTCTTTTTATAACTATTAAATGTTTGTGCCATATATCCATCATCTCCATTTATTGCATTATGCTTTTAATTATCCAAGCCACGTCTTCCATCGCCTTACGCTTAACAGGATTGGTTTCTTTCTTTGCGTCTCTGAGCAAGTGTGCATATTTCATGCTCAGTCTTTGTTTGTCCTTGCACATATCCCCATCCATAACAAACCCGTTGAATATGTCCGAGAACACAGTCCATCTTCGATAATGATTACGTCCAGAAGCCATACCTAACTACCTCTTCTGAACAAGCCAAACAAGAATATTGCTAATAATACAGCATACACTACTCCAACGATTGTTGCAAGCGTTGTGAATATGCCGCCCCAAATAGCATGCAATACCACCACGAACACTGACAAGAATCCGAGTATGATCATTTCAGGAATGTTCAGTAAGAACAAGAACAAACCGAATGCTATTAACAGAAAGAACCCAAACAGCTCGTAAGATCCAGCAATGGCTACTCCAAACTCGTTGAACAAATTGCTAACCGCTAGGCTTAACATAATCCCAATCATTTGATTCCACCTCTAAGTGCAGATATGAAATAAGCAATCAAATAGAACATACTAAATATCTGGATAAGTCCAATTATGGATATTAATCCAAATGTTAATAATGCTGGAAGTCCAAGCACTACAAATATCATAGTCCAACCAAACACTAGCCCTTTTGCTAGCTTGTTTATAGTTTTCAATGAAGCATAGCCTTCTGATGCCTCTGGTAATAATGATAACTGTGATTCTGAGTCTTCAACAGAATCTGATTCACCAATGTCTACAAGTACAACTTCTGTAGCTGTGCTCAAGTCCTGAAGCTCTTCAACGTCCTTGTTAATGACCTGGTATTGATCAAGCTCGAGTACGCCTTGATCATATACGCCAATTCCTACCATCACTATATTAATCATAAGCAATATGCTAAGGAACAATAAAATTCTGTTAATCATCTATCTAACACCTTCCTTGAATGCAAAATACATTATTCCTAATGCTACTAGTACATACATAAACCTGCTCACGTCAAAGCCCATCACCATCACTCCAGAATCTAACCAGCCAATCCACATAAACACTCCAAGCACTACTACACCAAATATCGCAATACCAAGCTTACCAAGTGGAAGTCCACTGAATGTCAGCATTGTAAGTAACAAGCCAGTTATAAACAATGCAAGTATAACTGCTAGTGGCTGACCAAGATCATCCTTTGCGGATATGAAAAAGTTAACTGGACTGCTACGTCTATTGAGTACTATCTTTCTTATAAACTCACGCTCAAGCCCACCAGCATATTCAACTGTGACTTTTATAATAGCAGTATTCATGCTTGTGTCAATTGTAGTGCTATCGAACACATAATCCAATCCTGCACTGCTAACGTTATCAACAACATAAGTGTTAGAGTCTATTAAAGTCGTACCCTGGTACAACTTAGCAACATAGCCAGTTATGTTCAGCTTGTTGCTATTTATAATTGCGTCTTTGATTTCTATATCCTGGCTATTCAGATTGAAATAGCTAACAGTATTACCCCAGTCTAAATTTACTACTGTTGGTATCCCAAGCACATCATCAGCACTTAGGTTGATTGTAATATAATAAATATCATCAGAAGTTCTAGGTCTGAGTGTGTAAGTACCTTTAAGCTCTTCATTGTAATACACCGCTATTGTGTACAAGTCCAATGGATATACTGACCAGCTCATTGACCCAGTCGAATCAGTAATTGCAGATTCTACAACAGTATTAGAACCTTCTATGTTTTTAAATATTATCACAACTGCATCATTCACAGCCCTGTTAAGCTGGTCTATGACTTTAAGCTTAGGAATGATTCCGTCCACATCCTTAATCAAGTATGGTTGTAAATTGTATAGGCTAAAATAACCTGATCCTAATGCAACTCTTACGCCATAGTTTCTAGGGATATATTCTCGGTCGATTGGACTGGCATTATAGTCCACAACCGTAAAATCATAATAGCCAGTTGTTCCTGCAAATATGTTAAAGTTAATATCGCTAACGGACTGGTTAGATAATGAATATATTAATAACCCACCAATGTCTACATCATATGGTGAAACGTCCATAAGTGTGATTTCATCTTTTGGTTTTGCCAAGTCCACTGTAGTTTTCACATATAAGTCCTGGATAGACCCAAACTCTGTAACTAACAAAGCCTCGTAATTACCATCCACTAGCACGTGTGCTGTTGCTTTTCCTACACTATCAGTGAGTATAGACTGGGTAAGTGAGCTTATAAAAAAATTATCATAACCAGTTCCGTCCATTACACAAATGCTCTTGATTATAAACGCGTCTGTGCTAGTACAACTTATGCCACCATCACTACACCCGTTATCGTAACTAAGATAAGTTGTAGTTACCGGACTAGAAAGATAATTGTTAGTATATGCAAAAGTGCCTGTGCTTGAATCATGATTGAACAATACTAGAGAATATTCGTTATCAGCATTTAATTTTATGGCTGTTGAAGTGTCTATTTCATCAGTAGCTTCTACAAGCCCAGTACCGCTATCGAGTATAGTCCCAAGATTATAATCGTACAACTCCCAGCTATCAAAATAATTTATAGTCTGCTCAATATGAAACCCGTTCATGTAACAATCGGTTAGCACATGGAATTTTATACCACGCTTATCGCTTGTAGTTCCACTTGCTGAGCTATAACTGTCTATTAAAGTTTGGGTTAATGGTGAAATATCAGCAGTGGATTTTGAGAATAACAAATATTTATTAGCCCACAACTCATCATCAGTGCTCTTGACTAGGAACTCAATATATCCACCCATGTCAATTGGCAACAAAGCAAAATTAATATCATAAGAACGTGTGAGATACAAATAATAATCAAAACTACGAGCAGTATGTGTTATCACACCATCAACTTCTCTATAAGCATCAGTTTCGATTGCTTGACCATCAGCAGTAATATAATCTTCTAACCAAACATATACAAGCCCGTTCTCGTCTACTGGGATGCTAATAGTATTCTCAAACTCAACATTACCATCTAGTGTTACACCACTATTCTCATCATAGAATTGAACCCTAAACTTACCATAGTTCACATCAAAACTGTCAGTCCAGTTAGTTTCAGAATCTATAAACACATCATTATAATATCTTTTCAGGGTCAAGAACGCATACAAAGTTTTGCCTTTATCGGCTACATCAATTGTGTGTTCAAAATAAGCATCTACATTACCATCAACAGAATCAATATTTAGGTTTTGTTTCCAATAGTCTTCAGCACCATCAAAGCTATTTGTGTCGTTTGCACCAAGATCATACTTGTAAGTTGTAATTCCAGTCTGGAAAGACTTGTCCTGGTAATGTGCTGAACCGCTATAACTCTTAGTTGGATAAAATACATTTGCCCAATCAGGATATGCTGGTGCATTGAAATCAAACACAATATTATCAGCTACAGTAAAAGTATTAGAAGACCATGCAGTTTCATAACTATCATATGTACTATCTATATATCTATGAACAGTAAAAAAAGAATAATTAACATCGTCAATTTGTGCAACTGTTGGAGTATAATCTAAATCAAAATATTTAATTGTGTTTTGATCATAATCTAGAGTTTGATTAATATCAGCAAATATCTCATCACCATCAAAACTGTTTGTATCATTAAACCCAAGACTATACTCGTAAGTAATTGTAGAACTATAAGCCTTATCAATATATCCAGCATTCCAGTCAGAACTTATTGTTGGATATATAGGCGGAGTTGGATTAACAATATTAAGATCAATACAGTCTATAACTTCAAAAGTATCAGAAGACCAAGCAGTTTGGTTACTATCATAAACACTATCTAAGTATCTATAAACTTTAAAGAAAGAATAATTTGTATCGCCAATTTGGTTAGTTGTTGGTGTGTAATCCAAATCAAAATATTTGAATGTGTTTTGATTATAATCTAAAGTTTGGTTGGTATCAGCAAATATTTCATCACCATCAAAACTATCAGTTTCATTAAATCCAAAACTATATTCATAAGTATAATCTGAATTATAATCTGAATCTATATATCCAGCATTCCAATCATAACTTATGGTTGAATAAACTGTTAAACTAGGGTTCTCTATACTTTGTGAATTAATTAATACATTTAAAGGTTCTTCAGTTCCATCTCCATCATTATAAATTAAAGCAATATCGTTTAAATTTAAATCAAAATCATAAATTCTAGTATCATCTAAAAATACATCTGCATATAAATCTCCGTTTCTACTACCTAAATATAAATCGTTTATATTAAAAGAGGTTGTAATTTCAGAAGTTGAATTTTTATATACTCCATCTATATAAAGCTTTTGAGAAGTATTATTAATAATATAAGTTAGCATATGCCATTGATTATCATCATATTCAGAAGTACGATTAATAGTACTTATTACATCATTATCATAAGTACATCGTGTAGTACTTGTAGAATCTTCTGACCTACACCATATACTTTTAGTACCTTCATTACTATATGCCCAAAAAAAAACATCATAAGCATTTGAACTATTTAATTTAAACCAAGTGTTAATTGACCTTGTTCTACTATTTTGATTTAAATCATTTATTAAAATATAATCATTAGTACCATCAAAACTATAGGCTTTATTTATTTTACCCGTTTGATTAATAGTAGCTCCATTATTAGTACCATTATTATCTCCAGCAATATCAATTAATGTAGTTCCAGAAGTTTCATTAAAAGTCCAATGAGCAACTTCTAAAGTTTCAGCACTAACTACACCTATGACTAAACCTAAAAATACAAGCATAATAGCGAATAAGAACAAACCTTTTGGCTTGCCCTTATGTTTATTAAACATCCAATCATCACTCCTAGTAACGTGGTTCTTTCATCTTGCTTACAAACTGATAAATTACCATACCTATCATTAATAATGGTATTATCCAAACAATCGTCATGAAAATAGAACCATTGGTCATGTTTGTAGCAACGTTCCCAAGCAAGTCAGCAAATGGTATGAACAAGTTCATTGCAATGAACAATACAAGTATGCTAATTGCCAAGAAGAACGGGTCTGCCATATCCAATGCCCCTTTAAAATTAAGTTTTTTCATCATCTTCAACTCCAATATATATATGTACTATAGAATAGTTTAAAATACTATCCTATAAATAAACAGTTTCTGATCTTAATAGCTTTTTTCTCTTAGCCTTTTCTTTTGCTATCATAGACGCACGAGCTACGTCTCTATAAACTGGTGATGCTGTCCATGTAGTCACACCTGTTCTTTTGTCGTGTGTCTTTGTTGATGGTCTTGAACTTCTATGTGATCTACTAGATCTTGCTTTTTGCAATTTAGCTTTTTCTTGTGCTACCTTTTTCTTAGTCATAATATCATTCATGATATTACCACCAAAGATATTAATACTATCTTCAATAGCTCTTGTCTTTCGTGCTTCTTCTTCAAGCTTGCTCATCTCGGATTGTGTCTTGTAGAATGTATCCAAACTCTTTTTCTGTTTAGTAAGTGCTTTTTCTGTTTCTGAAGCATAAGCTCCTGCTAATGCTCTACCTTGTCTTGCAAACGATTCGTCATAGGACTTTTTGAGTCTGTTATATTGTGATAGTTGTTGTGCAGTCACATATTCTTGGTTTGCTAAAAATTCTGCTTGTTGACGTGCTTGCTCAGACTTAGCTCTACGATAGTCTATAACTTGTGTTCTATATTCTCTTCTCGCACTTGGAGAAGATCTCAGTATTGTTTTCAAATTAAACATGTTCTATTCAGCTCCTTATTTTTTTTGTATTTCCTAATAGTCTGCTTAGCATACCATTCTGTTTTTGTCTTTGCTTTTTTAGATTCCTGTTCGTTTGCCAACCCACTTCTGTAATGGTCTTACGCTCTTGTAATGAGTCTATTGCAAACTTAGGCTTTTCAATATAAGCATTTTTTAATTTCCTATTACCCTTACCTGTTTTTTTATAATACCTAGTCAATTGCTTTGGTGGTTTCTTTCGGATTATGTTTGCAACACCGCTAAGCTTAATAAGTCTAAATGATCTAGCAGGACTCTTGCTAGTCTCGTTGATTCCAAGTTGCATTGCTGAGTATTTATTATGCTTCTGGCTTGGAATGTCTGCTCTTATCCATTCACCACTCTTTCTAACTTCTACACCATAAATCTGTTCAGCTTTCTTTGGCTTTCTGCTAACCAATTTTGATGGGCTTAACCGTCCAGTTCGTGCTGGTGGTGGTAGCATTGTCAATATTGGCTTGATTGGAGAGCCAGGAGTATAAGTTCCACTAGTTGGCTTATAAGGTGGTGGTGAATATGGTGGATATATAATTGGATCTATACTGCTTACTGGATAGATTGGCAATCTAATCCGTTTAGTAGTAGGTAATGGTGATCTAGTTGGTGATACAGGAAATGGTTGGTATCTTTTCTTAATTGGCATTGGTGATTTGCTTGTCTTTAATGGCACTCTGATTCTGTTAATATCATTTCGCACTGCCTTACTAAAATCATACATGTTTACGCTTGTTCTTTTCACACCTTTTCTAATCATGCTCAGACTTTTATCAGCTACAACTCCACCAGAAAGCACATTCCTAATTAATGGTATTGCAGACTTAGTCTTTTTCATTCTGCTTGTGATATAGCTCTCAGCACTATTGTCCACACCTACTTTAATCTTGCTTATAATTTGTTGGGGTTTAATAAGTCTTTCTACTCTGTACAACTTCTTAGCCTTTAAAGTACTATAATCTCTATTAAGCATATTAAACAATTCAACTTCGTCAATAATAGTATTAGTATTCGATTTGGCTTTTTTAACCAATGCTTTTAATCTTTTAATAGTTGAGGTATCAGCTCCAGCACTTTTTAAATCTAATACTAAATCATCAACTTGTTTAGTAGTAATATCACCTTTGATGAAATCGTCTATTACTTTTTTAATATCTACAGCTCCACCTAAAGCCTTTCCAGACTTTTTAAGCTCAACAGAATAAATCGGAATAGACTTGTCTTTATATACTGTCACGCCTATCTTAGCCTTTTTAACAACAGTTGACTTGTAAGCAGTTAGCTCAAGCTCTCCACCTGGAAAACCCAAAGGCTTAAACTGTGATGATGGCTGTAACTGATAATTAATGTATTCTCTAAAGAACTCTGCTCTTGCAAGCATATCTCCTGCCTCTGCTTTTTTTGCAAGCTTAGAAAGTTTTTTGGGTATGTTAGCAATTTTCTGGTTCTCAAATATTAAAATTTGTGGTTGCTGAGACTTGCCGATTTCGGCTTTGCCTGATAACACATCAAATATGCTAGCAAAGTTATCAGATTCTGACACTCCCAATCTTGTAATTCTAGCTAGTGGCTTGCCAGTAGCAATATCAAACGGACTACCAAAGAAGCTACTCTCTAATGGTATCTTGCTTGGCTTGAAACCATAAGTCTCAGTGCCAGCTAATAACTCAGAACCAAACAAGCCTTTCTTGAAGAAACTACGCTGACCAGATACGATTGTTCCTGTCTTGCCAGCATATTCCAACTGTTCTTCAAACGAGAACCCGAACCCGCTTCTACCACTTACTAATGGACTAAGATCTTCAGCACCACCAATCAATGATTCAATATCACCAACAGTCTTTTCTAAATATAAACCTTTTGATAATGCCTCTGCTTTTCCAGCAAGCCTACTTCTTGGGTCTGCAAGCTTAATACCATCAATCTCAATAGGAGCATATTTTTTAAGATAACCTGCTTCTGCAATCTGATAGTCCACAATATCAGCAAGTTTTTTTCCAGTCTTGGCATCAATAATTCCAGTTGTGTTTAATTGTTTAACAACCTTTATATTCTTTTTTCCAACTTTATTTTCTATTCTTTTCACAGTAGCGTCAATATCTAAACTACCAATATCAAGATCATCATAACCTCTAACAAATTCTTTTTCAAGAAGTGCTAACTGTGAATAGCTACCACCAACCACATCATCAGTGCCTTTTACAGCATCCAATATATTTTTAATCTTTATGTTCTTTGCCTTAGGCAACTTAGGATTCTTAGTCAATGGTATCAAGTTACCATAAGCATCCACAACATCTGACACGTTCAATTTTCTTTTTAATGACCTTCCACCAGGAACAAGCACAATATCAATATTATCACCACCAACTCCAGTGATACCTTTAATTTCTTCCTGTCCAAATACGTTCTTAACAACAGTCTTGAACTTTGGTGATAGCTTAGTTATGCCTGTGGTAATTTCGTCTGTACCTTTAACAATTGCTCTACCAACTGGGTCGCCCATAATCGTATCCAAACCATAGCCTACTAAAATATCAGCAGTAAAACCTAATGGAAACTTGTATGCTAAATAAGCATCTCTCTTAATTGTTGATGGTAATCCTTTAACCATTGTTGGTAATGCCTTTATTGTTTCTTTAGGCTCAGCATAAATCTGTGATGCTAAACCAATAGCACCAGAAATACCTCTTATAGGAAATACCGCTATTTCAGAACTTGCTCTTTCAACATCAATAATAGATTCCTTTATCATTGTGTCTCTATCTCTTTTGCTAAGCTTATCATCCACTGCATGTAAATAATCTATTGCATTGTCATCCACATCTAAAGCCACAGTACGATATGATTTCATCATCGTATCAGAAAGAGGATCTAACCCTACTAAACCACTACTCTTCCAAGACTTGGCAAACAATCTCTTTTTATTTTTCTCTGGTGCACCCACAAAGCTTTTAGTATATTCTTTTGGAAGATTACTACTATCAGTAATTCTTTTTTTTAATAATTCCTTAGCGACAGCTGTAATATGTTTTGTGCCTATCTCTTTAATGGTTAATGGATTATAATAGCTTGGCTCAAACTTAGCACTAGGCTCAATAAACTTAGGTGGCTCGATTATCTTTGTCCCAAGCATAGACTCTTCACCAGTAATAGTTGGCTGTCTTTTAATACTATCAATATCAATTTCATAATCTCTTATGTTATGTCTACGCTTCAGCTCAGTCTGATAACTTATCAAATCTGCTTTTGCAGTAGGACTAAGTGACATTTGTCTTTTCTTTTCCACAATCGAGATTAGCTTTGCAGGTTTAGAGTATGCAACAGTTTTAAAGTCCAAGTTGTAGTCTAGTATTGGTGACATAAACTTTGGTTGTTCAGCCTCAGTAATGGTTGGTGCTTGTAACTGAGTATAACTACTAGCTTGAGAACCATTATAACCAGAAGCTGGTGAGCTATAAGTCTTAAACTTTATGGTTGGTTTAACTATAAAATTAGATGCAGTTACAGGCATATTATCTACCCCAGTATAATGGATGCTTATACACGAAAGTAGTATTGTTATTAGTTCTTCTAACTTTTCCGTGTCTCAAATAATCAATAACTTTCTGGGCTTCATTAAGCTGTGCCTTAGTCCATTCTTCATAAGGCTGAGTAAGAAGTTTATAATTATTAAAATGTAGACTGTTAACTTTCTTTTGAGGAAATCTTTGCTTTCTAAATTCTTTAAACTTGATTTTATTAACAGAATAAGAGATGTTAGAAAGTTGAGGATAATAAGCTTTCATAAGCTTTTTATATTCATCAACTATCTGTTTTTGGTTCATATATATTTATATAACGATTAGGTTTATAAATCTAATCTATAAAGCTCATCCTTTTTATTTTCTTAATCTCTTTTTTGTGTGTGTATGCTCTTGAAAATTCTCTAGCCCTAGATGTAGATATACCAAGTTCTTCTGATAACAGTACTGGATCTACCTTGCCTTTGAACATAAGATTATCTTTGTACTTGTCAATGTACTCACAAGTTGTAGAAAAATCTATTTCATTAACATTGTTCTTTTGATCTTCTCTATCCCAGTATGCAATCTGTTGAGCATAATATGAATCCAAGAAATCTACTTTCATTTTCTTATAGGTTTTAATTATCTTCTTTGGTGGTGGCTTACATTTAATACCAGTTATTCTATATGGTCTAATTCCATGCTTAGTTTTTAAATTCACTCTAGGAAAATATTGTTTAGCTTCTGTACCTTCATTCTTATATGTGTCAGCAGTCATGTTATAATCTAAATTATAATATTTTGCATATATAAACTTCTGTTGGTGGTTCACAAACTTACAGAATATCCTAGCGTTCCTTAATCTTCTAACACCTTTCAATAACTGTTTCTCGTGTGGCAAAGACGCGAACATAATGTTCTTCTTAAATCTCATAGTTGACACAGTTAATTCTAATTGTTTACTTATTGCCCCCCAACCACGAGAGTGTGCGTCAAGTTCCATCTCATCGTACAATATACCATAACCAGGATTCTTCACAGGATCTGTTTTCTGTACTAATCTAAGAAAGTCTTTTATATTAAACACCACTTGAGTCTCTGGATCGAAAGTTTGTTCTAGCGTCTGTGGATCTACTTGTAATTCCCACAATGCTTTGAGGCAAAATGTAGTCTTACCAGCACCAGGCATACCAATAGTAGTTCCAAACCAGTTCATATCTCTAAATCTCTGTGTATAAATGCTTGTATATATTGACTTGCCAACTGGTGACATGGCTTCAAAATGTGCTGGTAGCCTAACTGTTTGACTCATCTACATCTCACCAATAGCATCACTAAGTATCTTCTTACCGTTCTCAGACAAAACTTTGTTTATGTGTCTAAGTATATCTGTACATTCAATTATCATTTTTGCTTTTGTCTTGTCAGATTTGTCGCCAACAAGTCTATTAATATAATCGTTTAGAAGCTTAACCTTAGCTTCAAAAAAAGCTTTAGAATTGCCATAATAGTTTTCTACGAACGAACACAATAAAGATACTGATAACATTGCTGAGGTTACTGCTGATTCATCATAGCCTTCATTACCAGCTTTGATCACAACCCCAACAGTTACCCAGTACTGCCATCTTATTTGTTCAACAATAGTTCTGTCTTGCATGTCAGTAGACAAAACCACATTGTCCATTATTTTTACTGATGATTGCTTCTCAGGAACTCCACTAATTGGCATTATAATCACCCTTGAGTGCCATTATTTACAAGAACTGGGTTACCAGTCACGTTCAAGTCTGCATTTACAATTCCACTTGTACTATCCTTGATTTCAATCATGTTCTTACTAATGGCTGTCATTTGAATACTAAGCTCATCAATAGACTCACCTTGCTTGATTAATAAAAACACTAACAAGCCCACAACCACAACTGCAATTCCAATTCCTACTTTTGCAATCTTGGACTGAGATTTTTTAATTCTTTCCTGCTCAATGGATCTTATTCTTCCAGCCTCAGCAAATCCGTCATTGAACATATTGCTTAGGTTTATGACACTAAAAAATTCAGTAAAGTTTATAAGTGTTCTATTCTTGGATACTAGCACTCTTTGAAGCTTGGAGAAACCAATCTCAAACAATTTAAGCATCTGTAAACCAGTTCTAGTACGACTTATTCCATTGTCATTATAGTTTGGTGTTATTAAAAGTAACTCTTTAGCTATCTTTCTAGCAGGTACGAGGTATTTATAACTACTAGATAGCTTAAAACTAGCGTTTATTAATCCATTAGCGTATTTTAAAGCTCCTACCTCATCCTTTGCTATAACTAAAGTGTGTATGTCTTTTATAATCTTAGTCATCCTTGAGATGTCCAAATCATAATCACGTTGCTTAACTAACACGTTGCTTGGACTACCTTGAACAATTATATATAATGGTTCACCATCAATAACATGTATAGTTCCTTTACCATTAGTTCTATCAGCAAGACTATGATTAGTTTCTGATAATTTATATTTCTCACCATCAATGGTTATACACCCTTCTTTGTCTGGTATCTCATAATAGAACCTTGACTTACCAGATTTGTCAAAAAACTGTATATGCTTACCTTTACCTTTCCAAAACAGCATTTTAGATTTCAGTCTAGTTTTTAATAAGCCACCACCTGCTGAGAGCAAGAAAAAGAATGCTACTCCAAACATAAATGCTAGCCATACAAATATTATTACCAAATTCATAATTTAAGTCACCTCGTAATTTATCTAGTATTCTTCAGCTTCACCGCTTCCGAATATCTTATCTTTTAAAGTTTTCTTTTTTTGTGTTTGTGTTCTTATGTTATCAGTTCTAGTTTGTGAAATATCAGATTTCTTCACGAATGAATATTCTAACAATTTACCTTTTCGTGCTTTTGTCATTGAATTATATAGATCTCTTCTAAGCAACATCATCTCGTAGCTAGGTCTAACATCAATACCAGTAATCTTATACATGTTAATAAGATTCGCTAAACAAGTATTTATTGCGAATATGTATCGTTCATCTAGGTTCTTAGGAATACTATCAACTTGCAAGTTTGCAGTTGTCAAGTCAGGTGTGTTTGCTTCAGAAAAGCCCGTTGGAATATATCCTGTTCTCAAAACACCATTAGAATCCAAACCCTTACCAATATTATAGCTTGACTTGGTATAAGGCACGATTATTTTAGCATGCACATCATGTTCACTTTTAAACGAAACATACTTAGGTTCTTCTTCCCAATCGTGTTGTTCTGCTTGCATGTCATGAATTTCTTCTGAGTTATCGAAATCTGGCACACTCAATTCACTAGTCATAATTTGTCACCTACTTAAAAAATTTACTAATTATCATGATCATCCCAAACAATCCGAGCACGAAAAATAATCCTGCTAGCACTAACACAATCATGTTTGTACGATCTATAACTTCATAATCATTATTCACTGGTATGCTTGAATAATTATCATCAATGCCAATTGTTGTCATTTCAATATATTGTTCTCTCTCGTAATCACTAGAGGCTTCGCTACAAACTATATACAACGGCAAAGTTTCACGATTTGCAAATATTGAAATGTTAGTATCATCCTCAGAAATCACCATGTCAAAATGTCTACCACCATACAATCTGCTACCCTGATCCACATCTATAAAAACACTAGTCATGTCCTCAGGCACACTGATAATAAACTCACACATTGTTGGTTCTGCTAGCTCAGTAACATTATAACAATTAACATAACTTATACATTCACCCTCAACAGGAAATGCTAATGCTGTTGGTATAATCATACACATAATCAATATCATACTTATAATCTTGTTCATTTAAAAAACCCACCTATAATCTTAATCATTCCAAACAAACCAAAAACCAATAACAATCCTGCTAATACCATAATCACTAAATCGTCACGAGTTGTGGTTGTATAAGTTTTGGTTACTTCAATGTTGTTATAGTTTTCATCCACACCAAGTGTTACTGTTGAAATCACATCCTGCACAAAGTATGTATTAGACACTTCTTTGCATATTAAATATATTGGCATAGTCTTTTTGTCTACCCAAATAGGAAGTGTGATATTACTGTCCAAGTAAAATGCAGTGTTAGACAAACTTCCAATATTACCAGTTACAATCTCTATATAAATTCTATTAGCATCATCAGGTAGCACAATATTATAATCACAAAACCCTGCACCATTCACTAAATATTCGTTATCACAACTATTGGTTGGAATGAAACATTCGCCAACAATGTTCAAGTCAATGTCTGGTTGTGGTACTACTACTCCATCAATATCAGACCAGTACAAAACATTATCAGTGCCACTTATCATTACCTGATTAATATCCCCATCATAATTAGGAAGTGTAAAGTCTGCACTTACAAACGGAACTATTAAACATACCACTAATATTGTTAGTATTAAATTTCTGTTCATATTAATTCTTGTACTCCATAAACCCAATAGTACAATTAAAAATGTTACCCTCATTTGCAGAATCCCATTCTGCTGTTACTGTTATATCCAAATCTCCTAGTGTGTTATAATCTCCAACTTCACAAGTTGACGAATCTGCTTCTTCATCAATAACCATATCCATATGCCAAGCTACTTCTCCACTTTCGCCAACACTTCTTATTATTGCTTGACCATTAACATGCCAACAATTATCTTCTAAATTTCCACCAGCAGATACTACTTTTGCAATTTCAGTACCACCTACTTTTACTCTTATTGTAACATCCTGTGAAGAACTAACGTTTGTAATATTCCCAGCCATTACCATCTTTAACACATTCCCTGCTACCCAACTATTAGCAGGAACTTCTGCAGTGAACACAGTTGTTTCTATAGCAGTATTCACTAGTGTTGTAGTAGTCAATTTGACATCTGCAGTTCTGTCTATTGCTTTCCTTACTGATTTGTTGGTAATATAAAATCTATGATTTATAAACTCCAAAGCACCAAGTTCTGGAGTTGTAAGTGCTGTACCTAAAGTTAATTTCAGTGGTGGATTAGTTGTTGTTCCTGCTCCTAAATGCAAAAATGCCGTAGGCTCTTCAACACCAACTCCAACATTACCACTATTCAAAATTGTAAATATTTCGTTATTACTATTATCAAACAAATTAAAAATATCAAACCCACTACCCTTAACACTCATTTGTGTACTAGCACCAATACTAGTCATGCCTACTCCAACTTGATTAGTTATTAAAAAATCATCTGGGGCTATGATCGTGTGTGCATATACTGGTACGAAAAAAAAGCCAGCCATCACTACTGTCATTAATATTGCTAGCACTTTTACATTCAAATTAATCACCCTATTAAATACCCAGTAGGTATTGCTAAACCCGTTGAAAGCACACCAACACCAACTATGAATATAAACAAATAGCCTACAAAAGTTATCTCTACGTTCTTGTTTTTATAGCCGAAAAATAAGAATACCAGCCCTAATGTCATAAATATTAAACTTAATATCCAGTTCATATATATATCTATAGATATTAGCTTTAAAAAGATATGCTCGAAATAGCAAATGTATAAAAAGAAATAGTGTGAGGAACTAGTCCTCACAGTATAACGAGGTGACTATCTATCTAAATAATCCCAATGCACCTAAACCAGCGAATATACCAATTGCTATAAGTATATAAGGAATAGTACCTGAAAGAGTAAGTAATGTTCCAGTGAAATTACCAGCATCTATAAAAGCATTAACGATTATGATTGCTAATACTGATCCAATTACAACGGATAAAACTGCCATTACTGATTGCTGTCCTTTTGTATTCATTAATAACCAACTCCATATTTTATTAATACTAATACACTTAGAAATTTGTTGTATATAAACACCTATGTTTTCAGAGAATAAGAATTTTAAGTGAAATCAAGGATGTAAACATCCTCAACTCACAAGGTATTAGATCTATCTAAATAAACCTAATGCACCAAGACCAGCAAAAATACCAATAGCGATTAAGATATATGGTATAGTTTCAGCAAGAGTACTTAAAGTACCGCTGAAGTTTCCTGCATCTATGAAAGCATTAGAAATTATGATAGCTAATACGGAAGCAATTACAACTGTTAAAACAGCCATTACTGATTGTTGTCCTTTTGCATTCATTAATAACCAACTCCATATTTTATTAATACTAATACACTTAGAAATTGGTTATATATAAAGACCTATGTTTCTTTATTAGCAAGTAATAATCTTAATAACTTCCTAATTTGGAACTCTTTGAATATCAAAGCTATGATTATTACGGTTGAGAACAACCACATGATAAAGAAATAACTTCCTATGTCTGTAGCAACTGTAACTCCTGCAACTTGAATTCCTATTAACAAATAGTACAATAATGATCTCACTCTTGAAAGCTTGATACTATTTCCTGTGCTAATTTTCTTATTTGTTTTTAAGTTTAGTTTCATATATATTCGTCTCCATAATCTTTTTTTTTAAGTATCTTAATTCTATGACAATCCCTATAAGTAAAATTGTTGCTAAAGGCACAGCCACTATTGTTATAACATCCTGCACCTTGTCTATTAATTCAAAGTCTATCATTTCAGTTCATCTCCTAATAAATATATTCCACCACTAAACAATAAATAACTTTATCTAATAAAAATAAAAATCCTAAACTTACAAAAGCCATTACTTTTAAAGTATTTTTCATTTTATAATTAATTTCTTTAATCTTTTTATCAACATTCACTTTTAATCACCACCTATTTAATAATTTTTAATCCATTTATTACTATAAGTAACACACACATTCCATTTATTCCTTTTAGTACAAAATCTTTTATTAACTATTCTATGTTTTTCAATAACGTTATTTTTTAACATAATTTCAAATATAACATCTTTATCAGAAATAAACATAAATGAATTATCAAAATGTATATCCATTATATCTTTATCTTTAAACATTTCTTTTATTTTATTTTTAGTATATCTTTTAACAAAAAACTGCTCCATAACAAAAAATACTATTGGAACAATTACTGCTAAAGTAATTCCTATTTCTATATTAATACCTACGCTCATTTTTTATCACCATGCTCCATATAAACAACTTGTAACCGAAAATATATTTAAAAAAATCCCAAAACAAATTAGGTCAACAACCATAATTACAATAGTATTTAAAATACTAGGATTAGGACTAAAAAAAAAATAACTAATAGTCATAACTGTAGATCCTATTAATAAAAAACTAACTAAAAATCTTAACAACTTAACTTCTAAACCACAATTCATTCTTTACCATCTCCATAAACTCTATCATGACATTCTCTACACACTAACGAAATTTGTTTTCCTTTCTTGAAAAAATAAGCGTTATTAGTTTTCTCAACATTACCACAAACTTCACACTTTTTATTACTGTACTTAGAAAATTTAAACTTGTAACAGTTATCGCATATAAATTCAGCAGAACCATTTATAATAACTGCAACCACACCATCTTTTAATTTTAAAAAGTCATGATTACAAATTGGACATTCTAACAAATTATTTTCTTCCAAGTTTATCATCTCCTATTGACTTTTCATATTCTTCACTCATATCTAATGGTATTTTAACAAATGTATTATTATAAGAATCGATTGTCTTTTTTACAACTAAAAAATTTTCTAATTTCAATTTAGGACTAAATTTATTCTTAGCAATTCTTCTGACACCTTCTTTAACAAAATATTGATCATAAACTAAACTATATAGTAAATAATAATTTCCATCAGTACTTTTAACATAATCATAAGAGTTGCTTTTTAAAATATCTAATATTATACTTTTAAAATCTGTTTTATTAACATCTATAATATCTTGTTTGTAAGTTGTCATTATTGGTTCAGAAACAACTTTTGATAAATCATACTTATAATTCTTTAAAAAATAACAAAATCCTTCAACCTGATCAGTAAAATAATTATCCACATCATCCCAGTACTTTTTACGTTCTTCATAATCTATATCAATCTTTCTACCTTTAAATACAGCATACCTTCTATCATCTTCTTCTATCGATATTGGCTGATTACTATTTGAAAATAAGATTAGCTTAATATAATTCTTAGCCATATATCTATCTGAAAACTTTTTCTCTACAGATATTTCTTTTTCAGTAACAAACTCTTTAAGATCGTTAGAAAATTGATATTTATTCCTTTGATCTATAATTTCATTAGCTAACAATAAAACCTTACCTTCAAACAGTTGGCTGTTAAAATTATTAGTTAAGTCTTTAGAATTTGCTCTATAAGTACATCTTCCATAAATTTTCATTAATGCTTCTGAAAGCATACCTTTTCCAGAACCCTTATCTCCTATAAATATAATTGATGTAGCAAACCTATAAGTAGGATTATTATATAAACATGATAAAAAATTAATAGCCCAATCATAATTATCTTCATCCTTACCACATAAATTAGATAACACCTTATATATTGTACTCCAATCTTTATATTCATTGGGTTTTTCTACAACATACTTTGTGTTTTGAAATAGATTAAAATAATCAACACCATTGTCTGTAAACATAAGCTCTCTAGCTGGATCGTTAATAATATCGTTAACACGTCTACAATAATAAGATAAATAAGTTTTAATTTCTTCAACACCTTTTTTGAAGCTAGGCTTTTGTTCAACAATATCAATATACCAATTAGGATTATCGCTACTTACAATATGAATAATATCTTCTAAAACATCTTGCTTTGTAGAATTAGATACAATCTTATAATTTAAAATTTTATCTTTAGTATACAATATAAACTTTTTATTTGTTAGATTAGTAACTTTTACTATTTCAAGATCGTAGTTATTTAACATACCTATTATATTATCATACATATATTACACCCCTATAAATATTAAATTTCATCTTCTTTTATTTTTCTAACTATTACATAATCACCTTTTTTGAAATTACACCTAGTTGGTACAGTAATAAGTTTTTGTTTATTACATCTGTTTGCAAAAATACGTCCTGTAAAATAATCTTTATTATCCATAATTCCACCTCTTATAGAAGTTAATATTAGAATATATTATAAAGGTATCACTAATTCAAAATGCTTATTGATTCACAAAAAGTGTAGAGATCACGTTTTTTGGACGTTTTTTGGCACTTTTTAAGGTTTTTAGATATAAATTAAAATTCTATACGCATTATGACTTAAACGTATTATTTATCGTTGTTTAATAAGAATTTAATAAGCATTTTATAAGAATTTAATAAGAATTAATAAGAATTATACTAGTTTTAAAATGCTTATAAATTCTTATAGAATGATTATAAAATGACTGACTATTTAATTTTATATAAATTCATTAATTTTACTAATTTTTACTATAAATTACTTTCGAGCATACCTTTAAAAACATTTACTACTATAATATATTTATAATATCGTACATGTCTTTCCCCAAAGACAATTATGTAAAGGTGTTTTTACAGCACCTTTTCATATTATAATTATCTATGATATTATTATAAAGGTTTTTGTCATTATATATATTAGATAGATCTAAAAAACCTTAGTCATAGTAGTTTATTCATTTTCTACTATGACACTCTCTCTTTTATTATGAACTTGATATTATTAAGAATTTTTCTAATTTTAGTATTTTCGTTTATTGCTGTATGTACAGATGTTAAGTCTGGCAACATATATAATTGTATAACGTATCCAATGATAATAATCGGTCTTGCACTGAATATAATCTTTAATGAATACATATTCATAAGTATAATAGGTGCTGTAGTATTATATCTTATAGGTCTTATATTAACTAAAAAAGGTTTAGGTGGCGGTGATATTAAACTTTTTATTGGGATTTACATGTTATTACCTATGTATCATAATATTATATTTGTATTATATGTTATGTTAATTTCTACTTTGATAAGTTATGTATATTTATTAGTATCAAAAAAAAAAATTTTAAAGTATGCACCTTATATATACTTGACCGAAATTTTAATACTGTTTATTTTTTAGTATATATTTTAGTACACTTAAAACTTGTTTATAGTTTTTTCAAATGTTTTGAATGTGTGAAATGGCATATATACCTGTAATATTATATAACTAATAATAATAAGGTTGTGATTCGTGAAGTTCCACTCATTATAATGGAATTTACTCTTTATACTAAAGTTCGCTTTTTTTGATTAAAACAAACTTACTTTTATAAACTTTTCGGTGCTTAATGTATATATGATGAATGATTAACGGTAATTACCAATCATTCAACTTTTAATTAAGGTTTTAATATGGTAAATGATAAAAGATTGTGTGCTCACACTGAATATTATAGAACTCTAGCAGATACTAAGCGTTGGAGATTCCTTAAAGATGTTGAATACATGATTAAAGAATCAGAGTATCGTATGCGAAAGGCAGGTATAAACAATACACATACTGTGCTTAGGAACATGGCGATAGGTTGTTTACTTTACATTACTGGTGCAAGAGTATCTGAAATAACAGATATAAAGCTTAAAGATTTAATGATATATGAGACTAGACTTCACGAGAAGTTCATGAGCTTTGATCTTATTAACAGAAAGAATAAGAAACAAAAATTTAAAAGAGTAATAGGTAATTTCAAAAACGAGAAGTATTTTATTAATCTAATTTATAAGCATTACAAACAAAGAGTAGCAGATTGTTTTATTGATCTTAATGCAAAGAAATTAATCTATGGTCAATATGATAATGAGTCAGAAGATATTATGTATGTTCTTGATCAGTATCTTTTTACTTCAGCAAGAGCTAAGGATAATAATACAAAGATGTGTAAAGATTGGTTTGGGATAACTTGTAAGAGAGCGTTCCATGTAAACGCACATACATTTCGTAAGATTAGGCTAACTCATTTGGTTATACATTATGGAATGAGTGCAAAAGAAATACAAAACTTTGCTGGTCATAGTGGAATCAGTAGTGCTGAGCCATATGTTAATATTACTAATAAAGACTTTGAAGCAAAGATGAATTTTATAGCGAGATAAATATGAATTTTAATATTCAAAAATAAACTTATATAGATTAGTCAATACTTACCTATAAATTAAAAATAAATAAAATATAAAAAGGTCATATGATTGAAAACAATAGAATTATTTTCAGGTAGTAAATCATTTTCAAATTATTGTAAAAAATTAAGATTTGAAACACTAACTATTGATAATATTAAAGAATATAATCCTGATATTTGTATAGATTTTTTAGATTTAGATTTAAATACTATAAAAGATACTTATGATTATTTTTGGGCATCACCACCTTGTACAACCTTTAGTGTAGCATCTATTGGTAGACATTGGAATAAAGATAAAACTCCAAAAACTGAAAAATGTGTTGTTGGTTTAAAACTTTTGGATAAAACTATAAAGGCTATATCTATAATTAAACCTAAGTTATGGTATATAGAAAATCCTAGAGGTATGATGAGGAAAGTAATTGATGTTATATTTAATAAGTATAATATTTCTAATTATAGGAGAATAACTATTACTTATTGTCAGTATGGAGATAAAAGAATGAAACCAACTGATATCTGGACTAATGATTTTAAGTGGATACCCAGACCAATGTGTCATAATGGTGATCCATGCCATATATCAGCACCAAGAGGGTCAAAAACAGGAACTCAAGGTTTAAAAAACAATTATGAAAGAAGCAAAATACCAAAAGATTTATTTAAAGAAATATTAAAAATTTTATAGGTGATGGTAAATGATTAGGAAGGTTAAAAAATTAGGTTTAAATGGTATCGGAGAATTTGCTAATGAGGAGAAGTTTATTATTAGTAATTTTTGTGGTTTTAGTAATGAAATTAAACAAAATTTGATTAAACAAAACTATTTAAACATTGAAAGTATATCAAGAGATAAATTTGGTCAAACAGTAATTAAAGTTTTAGAAGAAAACATACATAAAAAAATAGTGTTAGAGGTAGAATGGGAGGATGCTCAAAGTGGTTATGAAAGATGGGATGTTTCTGATTTAGTTAAGGATATAAAACCACTAATTACTAAATCAATAGGTTATCTTATATTTGAAGATAAGAAGTATATAATTTTAGGATTTATGATGTTTGGTGATGATGTTGTTAAACATTTTCAATTAATACCTAAGAAAATGGTTATTAATACAAATGTTTTATGTAGATTTATAAAATAACTATAATAAGTATTTAAGGAATATAAAAAGTTTAAAGAAAATATAAAAAATTTTATAGCGAGATAAATATGAATTTTAAAAATACAATCATGAAACTAAAAATATATTTTGATAGAGGTAGAACCTATGCTAGTATCATAACCTTTAGTGGAACTATTTTTTTAGTTATCGCTCAATTAAAAATGTTAGGTCTAAATATTGACGTTAGCACTTATACAATACCAATTGTGATAATTGGGTTTGCAGGAATAATGCTGTTTGGCTGGTTAGAAATAAAGCTAAACTTTTTCTCTGAAGAACTTAATATAAGATCATGGAAAAATCCTGTGATTGTTAAACAGTTTTCTAAGTATGATGAGATAAATAAAAAATTAGATATATTGATAGGTGATAAAAAATGAATGATATTGAAATAGAAGGAGTTATAATAAGCATTATTATAATAATTGTAGCAACATTAGTAATAGTGTTTATATTAATTCAAGCTGATAGTAGTGCTACATTTAAAAGTAATAGGCTTGAAAAAGCACCTTATCTAAAGATATGTAAGGATGCTGGATATGATAATGTAACTAGTTTTACTAATGGGTGGAGATATGTATATTATTGTCAAAAGAATTTTGAAATAGATTATGATACTAATAATATTATAGGTGATAAAAAATGACTAGAGAAACTATAGATAAAATTGAGAGTTTGTCTGATGAGGATAAACAAAAGTTAGAAGCTAATATAATAGAAACTTATAAAAAAGAATTTATGGACAATATATCGTATTGGATAAGTGTGCATGATTTGATAGATGCTGTTAAACTTAATGCCCCAACAGTATTCGTTACTGCAAATAAGACTATTAAGGATTTGTATTATAAAATAAAAAAATCTAAACTAGATGTTTGTACTATTGATGAGTTCTTGAAGAATAATAAATAAAATTATATATAGGTGATAAAAAATGAAAAAGATATTAATGATAAATAGACTAGACTCAGAGTTCATAATAAAAGATTATAAGCTATTAAAAACTGTATTTGATGTTGGACTAGTTTCGCCACCACGAATGAGCTCAAAAGAATATACGTCATGGTGTGTAAAAAATCTGATTCCAACAATGGCTAAAGCTATGAAGTGTGATTATATTTATAGCTGGTGGTGTACATCCACATTTGCATCAGTTGTAGGAAAATTGACTGGTACTAAAGTAATATTAATCGCAGGTGGTTATGATACAGTTAAGGATACTATGCTAATGTATGGTGCGTTTGTGAACAAAAAACTAGGTGTGCTAACTAAACTTAACATGAAAAATGCTTATAAAATTTTGTGTGTTGGAAGTAAGCTAATTGGTAATATCAAACAAATAGACAAAGCACTAGTGGATAAGTGTGAGATTGTGCCAACAGGATATAATACATTTTTTTGGAAAAACTATAATAGAACAGGTAGAAATTTTAAGACTACTATTTGTATTAATAGTGGAGATGTTGCTAAAGCTAAAATTAGACATTTGGTAAAAGGAATTGATAGGTTTGTGAATATGGCACGAAAAGATCCTGATAATGGTTACTTGTTAATTGGTTATGAGATAGGGCTATTGCAAAAGCTTGAAAAAAATGTGCCTAATAATGTTATGGTAGTAGGTAAGTTTAGTCGTGATCAAATATTACAAGCCCTAAATAAGACTAAATATTATTGCCAATTGTCCAGACACGAAGGCTATCCTAATGCAGTATGCGAGGCTTTGTTATGTGGCTGTAGCATATTGTATTCTGATGAAGTGCCAGAGATAGACAAGCATGAAATAATCACACCACGTCTAAGATTAGATATGATCAAGAAAGTGATGATATGAGAAAAATAATAGAAGTAATAGAAATGCCATTGCTTACGATTGGCGGAGTTCAGAAAGGCACTTCTAATCGTATTAACTGGTATGTGAAACACGATATAGATTTTGTGTTATTGGATTGTCCAATGCAGTTATGGAACTCTAAACTGCCAGTGATACTCAAATGTTTCGTACTGAACATATTAAACTTTTTCAGGCTTATAAAACTAAGAATCCAAGGCTATAAAAAGGTTCATTTTCATGGAATTAATTCAGCATTAGTAGGGGTGTTATTAAAGCCTTTTATGAAAAGTTATCTTACCTTGCATGGTGTTCAGGTCTATAAAAAAACTGGTTGGAAATATTTGTTCCAGAGCTTGTATTATAATGTGGTTAACAGGCTGGCTTTGAATAGTGTCCAAGATGTAATGTGTATATCTGAATTTGAACAGAAATTTTATTCTAAGTTTACTTCCAGATACATGCTAATAATTAGGAACGCAATATCGGTTGCTGACGATGATTGTAATTGGAATTATAAGTGTGCTCAGAGACAAGTGTTGTTTGTGGGCAGATTATATCCTGGCTCAGCGGTAGAGGTGTTTTTAAAATCACATATACATCTAAAAGATAGAACTATAAAATATATTATCGTAGGCGATGGAACTAATATGGCTGAGCTTAAGGAACGCTATTGCAGAAATGCAAACATAATATTCAAAGGGTTTGATTCTGATGTGCAGAAGTATATGGACGATTGTAGAATGATGGTTAGTCACGTGACTAACAACATAATCGGTTATGGAAATAATGTGATTGAAGCACTTGGATTTGGTATTCCGTTGATACTAGGAATGGATTATGTGAACTGTAAAGTGTTCACGAACAAAGAAGTGTGTTTGGTTAAGAAAGATTCTCCAAGACTAATAGCATCAATGATAGATAAGTTTATGGATGATGCTTTTACATTGTATGGCTGGTCAGTAGAAGGAAATCAAACTATTAAAAAATATACTTGTGGCATACAATATAATAAGATTGTGGATGTGATTTTTGGTGGGTACAAAAGAATATGAAAAAAGTATTACTTATAAATATTACTGGGAGAGTTGTAATAACATAGAAAACTTTGATAGCTATCTTACTCAGATCCAAGAAGTGTACAAGTTAAAGCCTAGTAGTATATTAGAGATTGGTTGTGGTAACAAGCTGTTCTCAACACATATGCAAAACATAGGTGTGGATGTGCAGACTATGGATATTAACAGTAAATTAAATCCAAATATGGTAGGGGATATTTCTACAGATCTACATCCAGTTTATAAGTATGGAATATATAAAGGTGCGTTTAATTGTGTGTGTGCGTTCGAGATACTTGAGCATATTCCAAAAGCTAAGCTAGAGATTGCACTAAGTAATATAAGCTTGTTATCTAACAAGCATGTGGTTTTGTCTTTGCCGTTTAAACAGAAGCGTTTTAATTTTGTGACTAACATATTGCACTTCAAACATTTTTGTATGTGGCTACCGTTCAAGTTCAATACTGGTGCTAGTCATTATTGGGAATTGGATTTTGGTAATCTTGAGCATTTCAAAGCTGTATTGGGCTTGTATTTCAAGAACATAAAAGTTGTGTATCCATTTTATAACAAGCGACACATATTTTTTGTAATGGAAAAAAGTGATGCTTAATTATGACTGAAATTAAGTATGATGATAAAGATGTTTTTTATTCCAAATGGCAAGTATTCGACGCTCTTGGTGATGGCTTTCTTAAAGACATATCTGTGAAAAAATTTAAAAAGAAAATATCAAAGACTAATCCTATAAACATCAAACAAGTGATACAGGATTATTGTGTAAAAGAAAAATTGTATCACCAAGACCCAACAGAATTGAAAATGTTAATCCAGAAAGATTATATTAATGATAATGTGCCTAAGATATTTGAAGAAGTTTGTGATACTTTAATCAAGGACGGATTAAAAACTAAAGATTATAGAGTTGGAGTAATTGCATGTGCTCAGTTTATGAAGAATAAGCTGTTGAAATTATTGGAGTGATGAGAATATATGAAAACAATTGTAATGGCAGTTTGGAACGATTTTGATAAAGATGATAGAGTTAAGAAGAAGGCGTATAGCCTAGCCAAACATTTTAATGTGATTGTGCAGAGTGTGTGTAAGAAACCTAAGGTAAGACCCTCTAAAACATACACTGAAAACTTAACAGTGAAGTATTATTGGTTCAGTAGCTTCTTTAAGTGGCTATGGTATAGGGTTGTAAATAACAGAAACTTCTGGAAGGACAAAATCATTAATTGTGATATTGTGGATTGTAATGATCCAGACACTTTATGGCTTGGAGTATTAACAAAAAAAAAACATGGTAGCGATATTGTTTATGATTCTCACGAATACTGGAAAGGCACAAGACGTACTGAATCATATTTCTTGTACACTTTATATTCGTATATAGGAAATACTTTGCAATATAATCGTGAGAAAAAATTAGTGAAGCATGCTGATAGAATGATTTGTGTTTCACCAACCATAAAGAAAATATTATTGCAAGCTTATAATAAGCCAATAAGCGTGATTGCAAACATGTCTAGTTATGTGAAAGATACAGATTTTGATAAACAATATTCAGCAACATTCATTGGTAGCTATATTAGACCTGGAGTTGAGATGGTTGGTGAGGCATTCAAAAAGTTTGGCACTTTGCTAGTTGCGATTGGCGGTTCTCCAAAAGGTGATTGGGAGAAAACAGGTTTTTTGCATAAGCAAGAGTTTAGACAAAAGCTTCATCATCAGAAGTTTGGAATTTGTGCTTACAAGACCAATTGTGAGAATATAGCTTATTCGTTACCGAACAAGATATTCGAATATATCCAAGCAGAATGTCCTGTCATAGTAACTAGAGATATGATAGATGTTGCAAGGATTGTTGAAAAAGAACAGATTGGTGTTATAGTTCAAAGTTTGACTCCTGTAGATATAGACTTTGCTGTTAATGAGCTTATAATCAACTATGATACATATTTAACAAATATACAAAACATAAAAAGAAAGTATTGTTGGGAGGTTCAAGAGGGTAAGTTCATAAAGATTTATGAAGACCTTGTGATGGGTTTATAAACAGTTTGTTTAATAAGTTATTTAATAAGAACAAGTTATAATAAATAAAGGAGAATAAATTATGAATTTAAAAAGAATGCCAGTAATGTTAATTGCATTATTGTTAATGACAACAAGCATATTCGCTATGTCAATAGATATGCCTAAAGAAGCTTTAGTAAACGAGAACTTTGACGTTAAAGTTTTTAAGCCAATGGAAAAGTTTAAAATACAAACAGAAAGTTATTGTGATATGATTACAGACAGTGGAACATACACTGGTGGATTTTATGTTGTTACACCAGACATGGTGCATTATATAACTGACCATGTTGAATTAGTATTCAACTGTCACGAATTAGGAGTTGCAGATTTCAAGTTCTATGATGAAGACGAAATGTACGATTTTGAAATGAAAATTATTGAAGAACAAGAAGAACCAGAACCTGAACCAGAAGTACATCATGGTCATGGTGTAAGCGGATTACAAATGCTTACAAACAGATATAATAAACAAATTGCCTTAGATATTCTTAGCAATCTAAATACACTTAAAGACAATGAAGAATTTACTCACAAAATTGAAGTATGGACTTTTAAAAATGGTACTACAAAAGTATATTTTTTAGGAGCTACAACTGATACAGAAACTGTTGATGGTAAAATTCAACATAACAAGAAAATTTTAAAAGAATTAGTTTATGAATAGGTGATTGAGTATGAATATAGATAATCCAAAAGTGATGGGGTCAGTTTACATGCCCCTTAGCAACTGGAAATTTGTAAGAGACCAAGCATATAAAAAAAGATTGTCTGCTAATAAGTATATTAGCGGGCTAATACTTAAAGAAAAGGAGTTGGTCAAGAAATGAATGCTTGGACTTCCTTTTTTATAGGTTTAGCAGTAGGATTAATACCTATGATATATGGAATCATACGTGCTATGATGATGACTGGTGGTAACATTGCTAATTTTAGTTGGGATGCCACAAAAAAGAAAAAAGACGAATCTAAAAAAGAAATAAATGAGGTAGAAATAAATGAGTGAAGAATTTACAGCATGTGATCAAAGAGTGTGCAATTGTCCAAAAGTCTTTATTGATGATGGCTATTTCAAAATCATAGATGATTTTGGAAGTGTGTATGGTGCTAGATTGACTGAGTTTGATTTAGAAAGATTAATTAGAATAGCAGAATACACAGACATAAGTGTTGATGATAATACAGTGTCAATGTGCAAGTTTACTAAACATGGACATACACTTTTTATGACTGAAGTACAGTTGGATATGGTACTAATAGAATTAAAAGATCATCTTGGTGATAATAAAAATAGTGAGGTAGAATGAATATGTCATGGATAGACCAAATAAAAGAAGACGCAGAAAACATGAAAGTCAAGGATGAAGAAAACGAGACTTTCCAAGTACTAAGCGAGGGTAGTCATATTGTCAAGATAGACCTAAGCACAAAAGACAAGGTCACAGTTGACAAAGGCGAGTATGGAATTAGAACTTATATACTTTTCAACACTGTTGGTTATCATAAGCCATTGCTTAAGCTAACTGGTTATCAATATGGGCTTTTGATTAAGAAAATATCTACTGTGATAGGTTATCCTGAAAGCTTAACTAAAAACATAATAGTCATCGCAAAAGTTACACGTGGGGCTAATAACAAAATGATTTATGATTTGACGGTTGACAGATGTGATGCTGATGATAACACAGTCACAGTTTAATATGGCAATTTCAAAACTCACAAATGGTAGGTTGTACGTAGCAGAGATGTCCAAAGCATTCGGTATCTCAAACAGCACAGCGTACAAGTTATTATACAAGAAAAGTATAGTTAATAATAGCAAAATCATGAAAATCAGACAAGGTCAAAGGATCTTGTTCTATAAAATTTGAGGTATGATGGATATGGAAAATATGTTAAAAAAACAATTCGGAAGCGTACTAAGACTTTCTGAATACTTGAAAAACAAAGTGAACGTGTTATATGAAGAATATAGCGTGAACGGTACTAGCCTAGAACTAATAAATCAGGACTTAGCAGTTATGCAAAAGTTCGTGAACAACAATTTTATGAAGCTTATTATGAGCAACAATTCTGTACTCACAGAGCTTGCTTCTAAAGAAGAACCAGAAGTTACTAAAGAACCAAAGCCTGAACTAGAATCTAAACCAGAACCAAAACCTAAGACTGTTATCATACCAGCAAAGCCTGTTGTTGATAAACACCTAGAACCATTTAGTGGTGTAGATTTTGACGATGATGATGATATAGATTAGATGACTGAATTTACTGCTACAGAATGGATTTGTCCTAAGTGCATGAAAGGGCACTTGTCAGTTAGCATAAAAAAGTCTCCGTGTAAGATGTTGCTCAAGTGTGATGCTTGTGGAACATACTTTGATGGAATTGTTGACTTGTACACACCAGGAACAATGACCCAGAGACGGTATTCAAAAGCGTGGTGGTTATGATTAAGCTAACCATCAAGTTTATATTTATATTTATTGTGTGTATGATAATTGCTGGTGTGCTTGCGACTGCAACCAGGCTGTTACTAGAAAATTTAAAGGTGATTTGAATGGATGATAGATACAAGTATAGGTTTGCTATAAATAACAAAGTGTTTGATGTTTATAAAATAGACTTGATAAATAACTCTGTTGAGTTTAATCAAAATGGATTTGTGAGTATCTCAGAATTGGATAAAGGTGAACTTTTAACATGTATAGGTTTGAAAGATAAGAATAGCAAACTAATATTTGAAGGAGATATTTTAAAAGATGATGCTTGGGTTGGGTTTGTAAATATGGAAGATGGTTGTTGTCAAATTAATTATGCTGAAAATTTAGGTAGTGAACTTCTGTGTAATTTAGAATTAAAAAATCAAATAATAATAGGTAACATATATGAAAATCCAGAATTATTGAAAAGGTGATGTTATGGAAAAAAGAAACGAAATAAAAAATGAAACAGAATTGGAAAAATTAAAAAGACTTATGAACGAATTTAATGATGCTGAAAATAAAAATTTAAAAGTAAAATTTGAAAACTTGGACACATTCTTGAAGTTTAGTATTGTGGGTGGGTTTATATATGTTGTGGCTACAATATTGGGTTTATTGTTATTATTGATTGGACTTGTTTAGGGAGTTGATATGATGATAAACTTAAAGCGTGCTAATACTGGATCTAAAGCTATGTTCAAGAACCTAGAAGAAAAGGGTATTACAAAAGGTGTGCTATTGAACACTGCTAAGAAAGAACTAAGCGAGTCTAGGGCTGATGGTGGTTATAAATATACTGATGCTGAGATACAAAGTTCTAAGCATCCTAGAAAGACTTGCAAGCTGTGTGGTCAGAAAGGCTGTGATGTCAAGTATGTGGGCTTGTACTTTCATAAAAAGTGCATACGTAAGCTTCGAAAAGATGGAAAAGAATTGATAGGT
>Ga0222694_1000049_pt1 | contig 34309 bp, 56 predicted proteins | sample AntAcemetage1333_FD_181145 | JGI IMG/M metagenome (GOLD analysis project Ga0222694, IMG submission 181145) | Saline water microbial communities from Ace Lake, Antarctica - #1333 | ecosystem: Environmental > Aquatic > Non-marine Saline and Alkaline > Saline | place: Antarctica: Ace Lake...
TGAAGAAGGTCAAGCTAGATTAATAAAAGTTCTTGGTGATGTTGATTATGTCGTAAATTCGCACTTCTTAATTGCTCGTATGGAGAAAGGTGATTCACCTTGTGGAACATTTATGGAATGTGGTATTGCTTTAGAGCATAATATTCCTATTTATGTTTTACAGACTATGCCTAGAATAGATTATAAAGGCAGTTTTTGTCATGCAGTATTTGCTTCTAAAGGAGGCTTCTTTAGTTCTGATATCGAGTTAATTGAGTTTTTGAAGAAAAAATATAATTTAAAGGAAATCGACATTAAGGAGTAGTGATGCAAGTAACTTATTGCGACATCTGTGATACTGTATTGAAGGCGAAGAAGCACGTTGTGATTATATTTGAAGATGAGGTTATTTTAAGTGATTTTTCTACAGGTAGAAAGCGACCTATTAAAGATACTTTCGAGATATGTGATTCTTGTTTAAAGGTAGTTAAAGATATTTTTAAATATAAGAAATCTAAGTCTAAAGAATTAAAAGAAGTTGTGGACAAGATATACGAAATTAAATCTAAACGTAAAAGACGAAAGACTAAGGGAGATAAACATGAATAAAGGGGCAAAAGACACTAATCCAAAAGACGCTGTTGGTACAAAAAAGGTTCCTTTCGCTTTAATACCTGACAATGTTTTAGGTGAAGTGGGTCTAGCTTTCTTAGAGGGAGCAAGAAAATATGGTGCCTATAATTGGCGAGTAGCTGGAGTAAGAGCTAGTGTTTATATAGATGCTTTACGCAGACACTTAGGTGCTTGGTGGAACGGTGAAGATGTTGATAAAGATTCTGGATTAAGTCATATTGTAAAAGCAATAGCATGTTTAGTTATAATAAGAGATAGTATGCTTCAGAATAATATTGTAGATGATAGACCGCCTAAAACTTTGGATACAGATTGGGTGCAGAAATTAAATAAAAAAGCAGAAGAGATTATTGAGAAGTATCCTGACGCAGTAAAACCTTTCACAGAAAAGAACCTTTAAATGATTATCACAGACGAAAATATTCTAAGACAAGTCAGTATTCAAATATCACTAGAAAGTGGCTTAGAATCTATTTGGCGTAGTCTAAACGCTGAATTAAACACTACATCAGGTGTAGGTCTGAGTGCTATTCAGATAAATCTACCTTTGAGAGCTTGTATTATTAAATATGATAAAGTTTATCGTGAATTATATAATGCTCGTATTGTTAAACGCTCAAAAGAAACCATTGTTTTTAAAGAAGGTTGCTTATCTATTCCAGATGTATTTGAGAATACTAGAAGAAACAGACATATCACAGTTAGAAATGGTGATAATAAATTATATAAATTTAGTGATACACTTGCTATTATTGTTCAACACGAACTTGACCATTGGGAAGGAATCTTATTCACAGATAGAGGTGTAAGATGACAAAGTATCCTGCATGGTATAATCAAGGTGATGAATCTATTAAGAAGAAGGCTAACAGAAAAGAAGCTACAGTTTTCAAACATCTTGTTTCTGGAGCATTATCTTATAAAGGTGATTTTAGCACTAAAGATTGTGTATTAGATAATAAAAGTACAGATAAACATTCTATCAGAGTAACAGAAGATATGTGTGATAAATTATGTAAGGATGCCATAGTAATGAATAAAGAAAAATCAATATTAATTTTAGATATGCCTAAGTATTATATAGTTTGTCATGTTCAAAGAAAAGAGAGCATGTAATGAAATATCATATAGCTTATGCAATAATGTTGGCAAGTTTTGGTTACTTGAGTTTTACAGGTATAGGTTTAAAAGCTAAGGCAATAGGCCTATTGTGTTTATTAGTGAACGCATTAATTTTTTGGAGATAAATAAAGATGAGTGAAAAAAATCTAATCATAGGTGACTTACATTATCAAGATAGCAGAGTCGAGGCTATTCATACGGCTGAAGATAGTATACTGGAAAAAATCAAAGGACAGAAATTTGATAGAATTGTTTTATTAGGGGATTTGTTTCATACTAAGCCTTCTGCAAGTGAGCGAGAATTATTAGCACAGTTTATTTCAAAGTTAAGAAATTATACTAAAAGATTTGATTTCATTATTGGAAATGGTAAGCACACGTTTGAAAATAATGCCATACATGAAAAAGATTGGATGACTTTATGCTCAGACTTTCATCAACACGAAGAATTAAAATTAGGTAAATATGTTTTCGGTCATTACGAGGTTAAAGGAACTAAATATATAAATGGTTTTTTATCTGATAGTAAAAAAGAGGTGAATAAGAATTTGATATATGTTCTAGGTCATGTGCATAGCTCAAGATGTTCTTTTGAGAATGTTCACTATGTAGGTTCAATATACAAAGTATCTTTAGCAGAAGCAGAAGATGTAAAAAGAATAGCTATAATCGAAAATGATGAACTTTCTTTTATTGATATTGAAACAAGACCAATGTATCAGATAAATCTAAAAGCAATTAATAATAAAATAAAAAGTTCTAATATAAAAATTTTACTAGAGAGTAAAGAAAAGGATATTGATTTGAAGATTCAAGTTATTTCAGATGATATTTCTATTTCAGCAGTTTACACATTTATTCAAAAGTTAAAGAAAAAATACACTATAGAATACTATAAAGAAGATTTACAATTAATAAGCGATAAACAAGATGTTCCTGCATATCTTGACAGAGAGAAGCTTCTTAAACAGTATTGCAAAGATAAAAATGTTAGTTATAAGTTAATCACGGCAGAACTGGAGAAAAAATAAAATGGCACAATTAATCTTGACAATAGCGGAAGTATGTGATATACTTAACAAAGAGATTAAGACCAATACAGTCTGTGTAGGCGTAGATGGTGCGACAAAACATACAGGTCTTTGTATTATACGCACAACTGATAATAAGTTTTATGTCGAAGATTTTTACGGTATTGAAATGACAGGTGTTTGTAAGAAAAATCTACACACAAAGTTAATAGAATATTTTCGTAAGTTTAAGGATTTTAGAGAAGAACTTCCTAATTACGAGAAAAAATATACTCGACAGGTTATTATAGAAGATTGTTTTTTTGGATTGAATGTGTGGACATTAAAAGTCTTAGCCAAATATGCTACAGTAAGTTTCTTCACAATGTTTAAGTGGACTCATAATATTCCAGAACCTATTCAGCCAGTTTCAGTCAGAGCAAAGGTAGGTTTTTCGGCAGATACAGGTGCGTTTCATTTTGAACAGATTATGATTAAAGGCAAGAAGAAAAGAAAAAAGATTTGGGATAGAAAACCTATAGACTTGAAGCAACAAATTATAGATTTCATTGATAAACAGTTTAATTTAGTAATTGAAGATGATAACCTGGCAGATGCCTTCATGTTAGCATTATCCGGTCTAATAGAGGATAAGTAATATGAGAGCTTATTTAAAAGATGCAGAAAATCTTGTCGCAATGTGGACAACTATATTGAAGTTGCCCTTTTTAAAAGTAGAGATGGTCAACGAGTGTGAGTGTGAAGTGGCAATGAAGGCTTGTATAGATTGCGAAAATGGAATAATCATATTTAATACAGATAGAATAGAATCTAAGAATGATTTAATAATGGCAGTAATACATGAAGTCTGTCATTTTTGGTATTACTATAAGTACAATGATGATAGATACTTACAAGAAAAAAGAATTATAACTATGACATTTAAACTACTGAAATTGTATTATCCTAAAACTTTTAAACATGCAGTTGATTACGGATTAAACTTTCTAAGTAATTGGGACCTGAGTAAGAACGAAGAAGAACACTATTACGGATATTTATCGGCACTACAAAGACTAGGAGTAGTAACATATCATGTTAAAAAATGTTAAATTAACTAATTTTGGTATTCATAAAAAATTGAATGTGACCTTCGAGAAAGGCTTAAATGCTATTGTAGGAGAGAACACAGCAGGTAAAACTCAGATAATGGAAAGTATCTGTTATGCCTTATTCGGTAAAACACAGAACTCAAAATTAGAGAAGATTATTAACTTCGATGCAGATAAAGCTATATCAGAAATAAATCTGAATGATACACTTGTTCAGAGAGATAGAACAAAAGCAACCTCGTCATTAAATAAAATTAAGAAGATTGAGTTAGAGAATTTATTGAATATAAATTACAAAGAATTTTTAAGCATCTTTTATATTTCATCGCACGAACAACAAAATCTATTTGACGCCTCTTATCTTAGAAATTTTCTTATTGAGTTATTTAATTTAAATGAATACTCAACTGTCTATCAAAGATTAAATGTAGAATTAAATACACTAACACAAATTAATACAGAGATAGCTAAAGTTAATAAAGAGTTATTAAAGAAAAGATATTTACGAGTTAAGGCCTATAAAACTACACAAGAAAAAAAGATTGACAAATATCATGCAAGTTTAGATAAAATTCGTGCTGATGTTAATAGCTTATTTGGTAGTAAAGGAAAAATAGAGCAAAAGTTTAATGAGATACAAAGAAAATCAAATCTATTAAAAGCAGGTAAATGCTCTAAGTGTGAAAGAGATTATTCCGATATCGATGTTAAACAAGGTTTAGAGAAATTAAGTCAAGCAAATTTATTAATAAAAACAAAGGAGTCAAAGCTTCTAAAAGTATTAGCTGAAACAAAATTAAAAGAGGTTAAATATCAAAGAGCTGTTACTAGCGTAGACAATAAAATTTCAAGATGTATTCGTGTTACGACTATCATTAAAGAACAGGCAAATAAAAAATCAGAACTTAGAAATGATAAAAGAATAGCAGAAATTCAATCTGTATTAGCGATATTTAGTCCTAAAGCATTTCCTTCTCACTTATTAAAAGCATATATTCCAGTTATTATTAATACAGCTAATAAGTTATTAAAATTAATATTTGATAATACTACTGTAGATATTAGAACAGAAAAACCAGAATCAAATAGACCTGACTTCAAACCTTTTATTAAGAGAGGTAAAGAAATTTTAGAGATGAAAGATTTATCGGGTTCTGAGAGAGTCTTGGTTAATCTCTGCTTCAGACTAGGCGTTATATCTATCTTCAAGCAACTGTGTAAAACAGAAATTGATTTTATGCTTATTGATGAAGGCTTAGAGCGTGTTGATGACGATAACAGTATGAGAGTATTACAGATGTTAAAACATTTTATGAAACTGAATTTTCTAAATCAAGTTATATTGGTAACACACAAAACTATTTTAAAAGACCAAAAAAACATCAACTACATTGAATTAAGGAGAGATGAATAATGGCTAACATCAACATTAAATTAGAAGGTAAATCAACAATCGTAGGAACATTTATTCCTGTAGGTTCTCGTAATGAGCCAGATAATATTAAGGGCATATCACATTTTCTAGAACATATGTTATTTAAAGGAACAAAGAATCGTAACATGACAGAGATTAAACAGGCTATAGATAAATATGGTGCGGTGTTTAATGCTTGGACTTCAGAAGAACACACATTTTTCTATGTTGTTATTAGCAATAAATATGTATCTGAGGCAAGACAGATTATCGACGATATGATAGAAAATTCTATCTTTCCGGAAGAAGAACTTGAAAAAGAAAAACAAGTTGTTTTGCAAGAATTAGAAATGTATGAAGATAATCCTCAATCAGCAGTATTTGAATTAGCTCAGAGAGAAATCTTTTCAGAAGGTTCAAATCTTCACATTCCTATTATTGGAACAAGAGAAAGTGTTACAGACATTACAAGAGATATTTTAGTTGAATACTATAATAAACATTACAAAAACGCAATTAAGCTAGAGATTGGTGGAACTGTAAGAGAAGCTAGAAACAGAGTCTATATCGCCTCTCAGTTTAAGCAAGAGTCCGTAACTTATGATACTCAAGATGTCATCTCTTATAGAAATGATATTAGTCAAGCCAACATGGTAATGACAGGTTTATTTCATATTAATAATTTAAGAGAAAGATTGATAATGGATTTATTTGAGTCTGTTATTAATGGTTTTTGTGGTCGATTCTTTGAAGTTATTAGAGAGAAAAATAATTTGGTATACAGCACAGCTCTTTATCTACAAGAACATAGTTGTGGAACAGTTCACTATTGCGGATATGCAGGTTTAAAGCCGGAGAAAGTTCAGTTCGCAAAAGAATTAATGTTAGAGCAATTAACAAAAGAGGTCTCACAAGAAGAGTTAGACTTTGCAAAAGGTAAATTAATAGGTGGACATGAGCTGGCTATTGATAAGCCTTCCAACATTGCGAGAATTTTAATTGATTGTTCTTTGAATAATACTGATTACGAGTTTTATCTAAGAGAATACGAGAAGTCCATTAAAACTATCTCTGTAGAAGAAGTTAATAATTTCATCAAAACGATAGGATTTAAAGATAGTAAGCTAGTTGCTATTCTACCTAGAAAGAAAAAATGAGTAAACATAAGAACAGCTCAGAGTTTTTCAAAAAAGTTCTAGACGAGTTATTCGTTGAGTATAAGAATAAAATGCGTCTAAATAAGGACTGGTCTATCAACGTGAAGGTAGTCAATAAGAAAGACACCTACGCTGAGGTTGTCTATGAGTTCGATGGTAGAGAGTTTAATGTTAATGTAAATAGTAAGATGAATAAGTCTGTTGTATCTTTAAGAGACTCCATTATACATGAGTTCTGGCATATATTACTATCCTCTTTAACAAGTCGAATAGATGCGATTTTAGATAGAATAGAAAATAATAAAACTATCAATGTAAAGAAGCAAAGAAAATTACTCAAAAATGAAGAAGAGAGATTAGTCAGAAAGTTTACACGTATTATAAGAAGTCTGGAGAAAAAAGACAAGAGATGAATATAAATGTCAGAAATAAAGGTAATTATAGATTTTATGATATTGAGAATGTTGGAGATTTCCCGTCTGTAACAACTATACTCGGTATTCTTCCTAAACCTAAAATTATTCTTTGGGCAGTTATGCAGACAATAAAGTTTCTGAAAAAAAGAGGTGACCTCTCAAAAACATCTACATCTTTGGGTTTCGTATTTCACAAACAACTCTTAAATTCATTAGCTAAAGAAGGTACAAATATTCATAAAATTATAGAGGAATATGTTACAGAGCAAAAAGAGAATGACCATAACGCTCTAACACGTTATAAGGAGTTTGAGAAACAATATGATTTTAAGTGTGAACACTCTGAGTTAGTTGTTTGGGATAAAGATGAGTATAAGACAGCAGGTACAGTTGACCTTGTAGGTAAGAGTTCTCATATACCTATATTGTTTGATATAAAAACATCTAAAGCGGTTAGACTATCTCACAAAATTCAATCGTGTATATATAAAGAATTATATTGTAAAGTAAATAATATAGATTCCTCTACAATGAAATCAGGTGTATTATTAATACCTAGAGATAAGCCTAAGAAATGGGAAGTATATATTAATTCCTCAGAAGAAGAAAAGGTTTATTTACGTATGTTCAAAATTCTTAGTGAACTATTTTACATGTTAATAGATTTAAAGGAATTAGACTTAATTTAAGGAGATGTGATGACAAAGAGAGAAAAAGATACAACAGACTTATTAAATGAATTACGAGAATCTTATACTTTGTGGGAAAAAATTATATTGCATGAAAACATGAATTGGTTGCGTTGGCTGATATATAATTTACCAGATGCTCCTAGAGATATTTATTTAAGTATTAAGTGGTTTATTCAAAGAGGTAGACGAGGATATGCTGACTGTGATGTTTGGAGTTTAGATTATTATTTATCTAATGTTATTGCTAATGCAGTTAAAGATTTAAGAATACAGGCTCATGGAGTACCTTGTGATTATGCCTCGAAAGATGGTATGCAAATTGATATGAGAGCTTGGAAGAAAGTGTTAAAAGAAATAGAATGGACGTTTAGAACTAATTGTAAAATATCAGAACGTGATTGGGACTATTTAACAGAAAAACAAAGAACAGCCAAAAGACTTGCTCTTAATAAAATGTGTAAGATTCGTACAATGACTAAACAGCAATGTAAAAGACATAGAGATGGCTGGAAGCTGTTTAAAAAATATTATTATAATTTATGGGATTGATAGAAATAAAACTTGACAGATAGCTTTTTATGTGCTATACTTAAAGTAATAAAGGAGATAAAGAAATGAGTAAAGTAGAAATAGTAGATAAGTCAACATTTGTTAAGTGCAACAGATGTGTAAAAGGAAAGAAATGTTCCTCTTGTAATGATACAGGCAAATATAAAAAAGAGAACTATATTTTAATTGCACAGCAACCTGACGGGCAGAAAATTGCGTTTGATGTTGATAATGCCGGAAAATAAAGGAGAATCGCATATGAAATTTTGGACAGAAGAAAAGATAGAAATTCTAATTACTTATTTAAGAAACGGAATATCTAATCGAGAAATAGCTATAAAGTTTGACACATCTCTTGATGCTGTTAGTAGTGCTATTAGTAGATATAATTTAAGAGAGCATTGTCTTCCAAAAGCGTCTACTAAGAAATTTGTTGATTCTCTAGATTTAGAGGAATTAGATGATGAGAAATTTAAAGAGGCTAAAGAGAAAGCTGTTTTAAAATGGAAGATTAAAAAATCTAAAGTTATTCATTACAAAAGTAGTGGAATTAAAAAAGCTCTATTTTGGCCGGATACACATATTCCTCATCAAAATGAACCTTCCTGTAAAGCTATATTGAAATTAATGGAAGATGAGAAATTTGATATTATGTCTATTGTAGGTGACTTTATGGATTTAGGTTGTATTGGTCATTGGGATAGAAATAAACATAGAACTCTTGAGCTAAAGAGATTGAAGAATGATTATATTATAGGTAACGCTTTATTAGACGAGATTGATTCAAGATTACCTAAGAAGTGTGAGAAACATTATCTCGACGGTAACCACGAAGATTGGGCATATGACTTATTAGAAGAGATGCCTGCTCTAGAGGGAATGATTGAGCCAACAAGTCAACTTCAGTTAGTTGAAAGAGGTTATAACTTACATAAGTACAACGAGTTATTGAAGTTAGGTAGATTATATGTAACTCATGGTATATATGCAGGTGCTAATCCAATTAAAAAACATTTAGATGAATTAAAAGTCAATATCTTATTTGGTCATACACATACATTAGGTATGAGATTGTCCTCTTCTATAGCTAGAGAGATTGCATTTGCAGGTTATAATATTGGTGCAGTATGCGATTTATCTCCAGACTTTATGAGAAAACGCCCAAATAGTTGGACACATGGTTTTGCAATAGGTTATTTCTTTCCTAACGGATACTTTGATGTTCAATTAATTAGAATCGTACAAGGTAAATGTATTGTTAATGGTAAAGTTTACGATGGAAATAAATAATGAAAGAGAAGAAGAGAAAACACACACTTTTAGACTCTTATAGACGACTAAGAAAGATTTGGGGATTCGCTCCCGTCAGTCGAGTAGTTTACAAAGATAAGAAGAAAAAAGGAAGAGCAAAAATTAAAAAAGAGTTTAAAAAAGAACTTGACAATTTGTAAAAAAATATGTTATACTTACATTATGAAAACAATCTTACAAATAATTCTAAACGGAGTAATCGCAACAATTATCTGCTTACCAGTAATACTCTTAATATTATGCGTAGTTTTGTTTATACAAATAATAACTTGGATTCTTAAAGGTATAATTTTTATTGTAACCATTGGAGAAAGAATATGAAATTAAATAAGCACATTGAATACACAAATCTTAAATCACCGAGCAGAAAAGATATAAAAGATTTTATAGAGACTGCCAATGAAAATAAATATCACGGTGTATGTTTACATCGCTCATGTTTAAGCGTAGCTAAAAAATATGCTGATAAAGATTTGAAGATTATTACAGTAGGTGGTTTCTCTCCAATTAGTAGTTATTATAAATTTAAACAAGCAAGTCTTAAACAAAGAATGCCTCTATATCTAGGTCTGTATAACTCTGAAGAGGTAGATAATATTAAAAGAGTAATAGATGAAGGAATTGCAGACGAAATTGATTTAGTGTTTCCTATTTACTGGTACACACAAGGTAATCTTCTAAAAATACATAAGTTATTTAAAGGTCTAAAAGAACGCTATAAGAAGCCTATGAAGGTTATTGTTGAACTCGGAACTGTATTTAAGAAACGAGTTGCATTATATGAAGTAATCTCTCTATTAAAAGAGAGTAATATAGATTTCTTTAAAACTAATACAGGTTTAATACCTCAAGATTTTGATTCGTTAGTCAAAGCACTAAGACAAACACAAATGATTATGCAAGACAGCGATATTATTTTACCTATCAAAGCTTCTGGAGGAATAAGAACAGAGAAACAAGCAAAATTATTAATAGGTATGGGAGTTAATCGTATCGGCACAAGTTCCAACTTAAACTTCATCCAATGAAAGGTATCAAATGCGTAAAGAAATTGTAATACCCGCTGAAATTAAAGAAATTATGAGTTACTTATCATTTACATTTTCAAGGTCTCTGAGAAGTTCTATACACGATAAAGAGGACTTGTATCAGGACTTAGTTGTTCTTTACTTGGAGAATTTAAAATCCGGTGCAGTAAAAGATGTTACAAATAAAAATCATTGGTTCATGTTCTTTAAGTGTAGACTATTGAATAAATTAGATTCTTATAAAATTGAACAAAAACACATGCAAAGAATAAGCAACGAAATGAGAATAAACAATGTCTAAACGAGAAATATTTAGTAGTAATAAAGTTAAGAATCTTAAATTAGACTTACCTATAAATTTAAAAAAGTTTCTAACTAAAAAACAGCTTCTTCTACTAAAGTGTATAAGTGCTAATGCAACTATTCAAGAAATGGTTAAGGTAACTGAATACACACGAAAAGATATTATTTTTCATTTAATGAATTTAGGAAGAAATCTTGCTACTTATGATATGATAGAGAATAAATGTTTTCCAGACAATGTTCATTCAGCAGATTATTTGCAAGGCTGGAACGACTTAAAGCATCAAATAAAAATGAACTCAAGGAGTGTTGTAAATGACAAAAAATACTGGAGGTAGACCCTCAAAAGATATGATAGTTTCTAGACGAGAAAAGACAAGAGAGTTGTTTTTAAAAGGTAAGAATCCTAATGCTATCTCCAAAGAGTTAAGTGTTGCCTATACAACCACTTTAAATGATATTAAATACTTACAGGCTAGATACTCAAGTTTAATTGTTAAAAATTCTCAGTTAGCTAAAAAACAATTTCAAAGAGTAGAGCAGTTAATTGATGAGGTAGGTTTACTCAAGACAGAGTATTGGAATCTATATGAAGAAATTACTCTGAAAGTAAAAGAGAATAAACAGAGATTAGTTGAGTGGAAGAAGGAAGTTAAGCGAGTGAAGGCAGAATTAGATATTGCTGATGCGTTGTATAAGGCAGATAATGAAAATAAAGAGAAGAGAATAGCGGCCAGAGAGCTTAGAGAGCAGTATGTTAATATATATGATGAACCTAAATATCCAACTTATATTACATCTCGAATAGATTCATTGAAGGCAATTTTAGATAGAGTTGATAAGGAATCTAAGTTATTAAGTTTATTTAATCCGCAATCTTTAATGGATAAAAATTATGTATCAGTAGAAGTATTACAAAGTATTATGCAGGTATTTAAAACTATTATCACAGACTTAATACCTGAAGATAAAAGAGGTTACGCTTTCAAACGATTACGCACAATTAATCTAGACTCGCTCGATACAGAAGAAGTTATTGACGCTGAGTATGAAGAAAGAGCATAATGGCAGATAAACAAGATTGGCAAAATTTTTGGGAAGATGCAGAGCAGAAAGTTGTTAGCAAATCAAAGAAGTTTGCTATTCAGCCTGTCTCTGCGGAGATATTTTTTAGAGATTGGTTAAAGTCTCCTTTATTTCCTAGACAGCAAAAAGCTGTATCGGCCGCTTTTAATGGTGGCTACACAATGTTAAGTGAGAAGTTTAATGAATTTGTTCTGGCTTGGGGAAAAGGCTCAGGAAAAGATTTAACTATTGCTTGTCTTTTATGTTATACTATTTACTGGTTATGTTGTTTAAATGACCCTCAAGAGACGCTAGGTATTAAGAGTGGTGAACCTATTGATGTTGTTAATGTTGCCTTTGATGCAGACCAAGCAAAGTCTGTATTTTTTGAGAAATTTGTAAGAATGGTTAGTCAGACAATAGACCCAGTTACAGGAAAGAATTTCTTTGAAGAATTGGGAATGAATATTGATAGAGACATTATTCGTAATGCTATTTTATTTCCTAAGAATATTAGAGCGTGGGCGATGAACTCTAGAGAATCAAAATCTGAGGGTAAAAATGTAGTTCTAGGAATCTTTGATGAGATTGGAACTTTTAGATTTGACCAGGCACAAAACATAAGAAAACATATTAGAACATCAGCAAGAACACGTTGTCCTAAACATTATAAATTATTTTATATTTCTTATTTGACATCTCCAAATGATTACATGTCTTATCTTTTAGATAGAGCAGAAGATGGACATATGCCAAAGACTTATTGTGATAGAGCGGCCACTTGGGATATTAGGTCAGATAAAAAATGCTTACCAGAAATAAAGAAATATGCAGTACATAAAGAAACTTATAAAGAAGAATTTGATGAGGATCCTTCCACAGCTATGTTAATGTATGAGTGTAAGATACCTAAGTATAGAGCCAATAACTTTATTAAGAGAGCGGATAGAATAACAGATTGCATTAATTATGAGCGAGAATCTCCAGTTATATTAGAAGAAAACGATTCAGAAAGTGCGTTAAATAGATTCTGGACACACAATATAATGGAGGAAGAATTAGAGCATTGGTTTAGACCATATCATACTCACGAAATAGAGGTAATGGAAAGAGAGTATGAGAACAATCCTTCAGACGAGTTAGCACAGAAAATTAAGTTTGAAAAAGAGAAACACGCAAATGCTCAGTATTATGTGCATATTGACCTTTCTAGAGGAGTAGTTGATTGTGCTGGAATTGCTATGGGACACACATATCACATCTTGGATAAAACAAAAATCTATGTTGATTTGATGTTACAAATACGTTCTCCTAAATCTGAAGATAAGTCCAAAGAGATTGATTTGAACGAAATACTAGAATTTGTTATTACAAAATTATTTAAAAAATTGAAGTTCCCTATTATAAAGGTAACTGCTGATGGCTGGAACTCAGCATTATTTTTAAACATCTGCGAGAAAAATGGTATAAGTGCAAAGATTATTTCTTTAGAGAAGAATACTGGGCCCTATGATACACTCAAAGATTTTATATATAAAAGAGATATTAATTATTATCTCTATCCACCTGCAATAAGAGAATTAACAGAATTACTTATTACAGATAGAAATAAAATTGACCACCCTAAAGCTAGTAAATGGAGAATGAGAGAAGAGGGAATCAATAATGGCTCGAAAGATGTTTCAGATTGTTTATCAGGATTTGTATATTCGATAATTGAAGAAGATGACGGTGAACCTTTAGCAGTTGTAGGTAAATAAATAACTTTAACAGGAGGAAAAGATGTCAAAGAAAGTAACTAGAAAAGTAGCAAAAAATTCGGTAGGTCGACCAAGAAAGACTTCGGTTAGATTGAAACCTACGGAGCAAGTAAGAGATAAAAAAGTGGAGTCTGTTAGTTTTGGAACTAATTCTACTACATATGCGCCATACTCAAGACAATCTATAGAGCAACTTAGAGAGCTGATTATGACTACTATATGGGCAGAGGCATGTGTTGAGACTATTGTAGACGAGGTTGTGAAGTATGACCTGTTTACAGACCCTATGGAAGAGGTAGATGATATTCAAGGATTTTTAAATTATCCTTCTTTAAAAGAACCTCTATTTATGATTAGAAAGCAGTATTTAAAAGATATGCTTAGATGGGGAAACGGTGCTTGTATTATTGAGTATAAGAATAAATTACCTAGTCAATTAACAGTTGTACCAGGTTATACTCTAAGAATTACAGACGATAATCCACCAAAGTATAAATTTATGAAAATAGGAAGTTCTTCTGAGTTCAAGAAAAATAAAAGTGGAGAAAAAGACCTTCTATTAAAACATAAAGAAGTTATGCACTTTTGTATTAACAAAGATAGTGATGCAACACTAGGCACAAGTTCTATCGAAAGAGGTTATGATGATATAACAACAGATAGAGAGGCCGCTAAGAAGTTAGTTGCTTTCATTAAAAGAGGCTTTTACAAACCTGCATTTGTTTCCTTTAAAAAAGGTTCTTCTGTATCTAAGAAAGAATTACAGGACTTCGTAGAATACTTGAACGGACTTATGATTGAGGGTGCTAAGATGTTGGGTATTAATAAAGAAGTTGACTTGAAAGAGATTCCTTTTTGGGACGCCTCGGATATTATTGATATTCAAAAATGGATGGGTCTTAAAGTTGCGTCTATTTATAAAGTTCCACCATTTATGTTAAATCTTGCACAAGGTGTAGGTTCATTAAATGCAAGAGAGCAAAAGGCTCGTTTCTTAGAGAATGTTGTTATGCCTATTCTAAAATACGAATCTTTTATCTACAATAATGTTTTAGTTAGATTAGGTTTTCAAAATCTAGACACAAAAGTAGTATCGAATCTTTTAGGCACAAGACTTAATTATGATAAGGCAAGAATAGCAAATCTATTAACTGGAAATGAAGAAGGCGGTATTCTAACTATAGATGAAGCTAGAAAGTTATTCTTTCACTTACCTACAAAAGCTGTTGCAGAAGAGGCCTTGAAAAAAGATTCAAAAAAGACAAAATAAACTTGACAAAGTGTAGATTGTATGCTATACTTACTTTATAATAAAAATTGATAAAAGGAGAAATACCATGTCGTTAGAAAAACAAATTGATGAATTAAAAAAAGATGACTCCAAAGCATTAGCAAAAGTGGAGAAGATTGTAGAAAATTCGTGCAAAGCAATTACTGGCACAAAAGGTATTCTTTTAAAATTAAATGTGAATAACATTAATCAAATAAAAGAATTAGAAAAAGATGTAAATGCTCATTACATTATTCTAGAAGAGTGGTTTCAAAAACTATCATCTCTTAAAAAGAATAAAGAACTTGCCTATTACATGTATCTAAAAAACAAATTAGAAGCTGAGAACGCAAAATTTGTATCTGCGTCTGCTGATAAAGAGTCTGCCTTATACACCGCTCCAGAAAGAAAGCTAAGAGATAAAGTAGCTGGTTCATTGAACGGTGCTTCTGAGGTAATGAAAACATGTAGAAATATTATTAACAGTCAAAAATTCGCTTCGCAAACATCTGATAATCCAGATACAGAGTCGTAAAAACAGGAGTAGAGTTATGCCAACATACAGTTTTGAATGTGAAAAGTGCGGTCATAAAGAAGAAGATTTTATAGCTATCTCTAAAAGAGACGAACCTAAAAAATGTTCTAAATGTAAAACTCTTATGATTAGACTAATCGGTGGAACTGGTAACTTTATTCTTAGAGGCTCAGGCTTCTATCAAAATGATTATCCAAAGGAAACAAAATAATGCCGTATAACGATAAACAAAAACAAAAAGAATGTGAAGCAGAATATCGTGCAACTCATAGAGAAGATGCAATAGTCAATGCCAAGTTATATAGAGAAGAACACAAGAGAGTTCTAAAAGAAAAGGCTAGAATTAAGCATGAAAAGTTTCCTTGGCTAAGAGTTCTCGTAAAGATTAGACAAAGATGTTATAATAAAAAACTCAAAGACTATAAATACTATGGTGCAAAAGGTATTGAAGTTAAGATTACAGTTGAAGAACTCAAGAAGCTGTGGTTGAGAGACAACGCAAGTCTAATGTTAAAACCCAGTATTGATAGAGTTGAAAGTAGTGAAAATTATACATTTGATAATTGTAGATTTATGGAATTAAGACAAAACGCTAAAAGGAGTAATTAAGATGAATCCAGAAAGTATGAATAAACTTTGTAGACAATGCTTCAAAGAAGTAATATTTGAAAACTCTAATTATGAAAATAGAGCTTATTGTTACATGGATCCTTTCAGAGGTAAAGATATGCAGTATCATATTACAATGGTTGATAAAGCTACTGGATATGGACTGACACTTCCACTTGATTCAAAAGCTTGTATACTTCTCGAAAAAGAACATATCAAAGCATTGTTTCAAAAAGTAATGCAAGGTCTATTAATAGCTGTTAAAAAACATTCAGCTAAATCAACACCTGTGGATTATATTAACTATCCTATTAAAGCAAATAGTAAGAGAAGCGTTTTTAATTTCACAGAAACGGAAGAGAAAACATCTATTGAATTCTATTCTTGGTCTAGACTAATAACATAACAGAAGGTAAAAAATGTTCAAATGTAAGCATAAGAATATAATAAGAAAATTTACAAGAGAATTAAGACTCGATGAATCTGTTTTAATTCATTATGAGTATTGTTCTGATTGCAAGACTTTATTACGAGGTGGTGTATCTTTTGTTAAAGCTACTATAGATAACATTGCGATACAGACAGAGTGCGTAAAAATAGCTAATGGTAGTGAGCTTAACAAAGGAAAAACATTAGGTCAAATAGTTAAGAAAACCTATAAAAGAAAAATTAAAATGGCTAAGAAAGAATCCTCAGACAATGTATTAAAGGAAGTATGTCAGAAAGTTGTTAAAAATATTCCATCGACTGAGAGCATTGATACGTCTACTGGAAAATTAGTTATTGAAGATACTACTGATAAAAAATCTGAAAAAAAACAATCTTATTTTAAAAGACGTGATGCCGAAAAGGAAGCTCTAGACGAATCAATGGTTTTCGTAAAAGGAACCAAAGACCGAAAAAGAAAGAAGAGGACATAAATGCACATTAAAAATTTAGATAAAATTAAAGAGATGATTAAGTCTAAATTACCTGAATATCTTAACGAATTAGGTTGCAGAACAAATGGTGGTAAAGTGCAATGTCCAAATTCAGCGGCGCATGACCATAATGATGAGACTAAACTATCAGCGGCCTTTTTACCTGATTCTAAGAATCATTTAATTTACTGTTTTGTTGAACAGCGTTCTTTTGATATATTTGATATTTATGGTATTAAAAATAACGTATCAATTAAAGGCTCAAGCTTTTTTGATGCAGTTAAAGCTTTGGCTAGAAAATATAGTATTCCTGTTGAAGAAGAGTACGAATATTCACAAATTGAGAAAGCTACGAATAGACAAAGAAAATTTTTAGAGAATCTTCATAAGTTATCTATTCAGAAGAAAAATTTACAGCGAGGTGTTACTTATTATAAACAAAGAAATATTAATAAAGAGAAACTTCTAACTTGGAAAATTGGTTGCTTATCTCCTAATGATATTACACCTGCATTAAATAAAGAATGTAAAAGTTTATTTGATTATAGATTACTGTCTGTATTTCATAAAGAAGGCCTTGTAATTCCTATTCTAAATGAAAACAATCAATATTCAGGTATAATTATTCGTATGTTTAATACTGAAGATAATGACCCATATATTAAAATCTGTATTAAAGGAAGTAATTTGTTCAATATAGAGCGTGTTAGAGGACATGATGAATTAACTATTGTAGAGGGACCTTTTGATGCTATTGCCTTACATCCAAATCAAAATGTTATTGGTTGTTTAACGAATGTTATTAATGATGCTAATTTAGAGAAGATAGCGAACATAGAATTTAAGAAAATATTTTTAGCTTTAGACCCAGATAACTTATACAAGGGAACCGCAAGAGATGGTTTTTTAAGAACAATAGTCAGAATGAAGAATTTAGACTCTGAGATTTTTCTTATAAAGATTCCTGTCATAGAGGGCGAAGCTAAACCTGACCCAGACGAGTACATGAAAACTCACACTCTGGAAGATTTTAAAGATTTACCTAAACTCTCTGCTTTAAAGTATCTTATAGAGAATTATGAAAAAGGCTTGATTAAAGAAAAAATTATCTATGACTTCATTGCAGGTTGTCCTAATTTAATTAGAAAAGAAGCTTACATTACTGAATGTGCTGAATCTCTAAAGATTGGTAAAAGACAACTTACAAAATCAATAGATGATATGTCTAATTCTTCTACCTCTTTTAACATGATTCAGTATGTGCAAGAAAAAGATGCTTACGATGAATTGTTAGAAGATTTCACAGAACTTGCTTGGAATAAAAACTTTGCAGGTATTCCTTCTGGCTTTCCTTTATTTGATAAGAGATTTGGTGGTTTTGAAGATACGCTTTATTTATTAGCTGGCTTTCCAGAAACAGGCAAAACTACATTTTTATTAAACTTTGTCTATAAGTTGGCAATGAATGATGATACGCTTGTTGCTTTCTACTCACTAGATGATGGTGCTAAGAGAGCTATTCTCCCAAGACTAATGAGTATTACCTCTGGTCTAACATCTAAACAAGTAAGACAGCCTGATAAAGAGACACATGACAAGTGGTTTGATGGTATGAGTCAGTTAAAGAAAATGAAAGATAATATCATTATTAAAGATGGCTCTCACATTAGAACTCTTGAAGATTTAGATAATTATGTTAAAATTCATTCTACAATAGCTATTGAAAGAGGTAAGAAATTTGTAGTAGTTATTGATAATTTACATGACTTACAGGCTGGTGGTGGAAAGAGTTTAGAAGCTACTCATAATGCTCAACGAGTTGCCTCTTATTTAAAGAGATTACCACAGCAAATTAATTGTCCTATCATATCTACAGCAGAGGTACCAAAATCCTCATCTGCTAAACCTAGTGGAAAAGATATTAAAGAATCTATTGATTTGTGGTATGCGTCAAGATTCGTTGGTGGTGTTTACTCTAACTTTCATCAAGTAAAAAATATTCAAGATAGTAATTTACATTGGGTAGATGAAACTGGAGCATACAATCCAATTATGGAACTTTTTGTTTCTAAGAATCAGACAGGTGATGCTTTACATGGTTCACTCTTCTTTAAGTTTAGATTTTCAAACAATACTCTTACTGAATGTAATGAGCGAGAAACAGATATATTAAAAGATGGTGGTTTTTTAACCTTCATGGAATAATAAAAGAAAGCGTATATTATGGATAATGTAAAGAGAATTCTTATTAAAACAGTTAAAGACCCTATGATTTCTATTATGAAAATAATTAAATCTAAAGATAATGATACTGCAAAACTAAAAGCAATAAGTCTTTATTGTACCTGTGTTTTAACGGCAGTCAATAAAACTATTCTGAGAGATAATGAAATCTAATCTAAATAAAAAGAATATACTTGTTGTTGGTGACCTAATGCTTGATAAGTATGTTAGAGGCTCAGTCTCACGCATATCTCCAGAAGCACCTGTTCCAATATTAAGTAAAGACTCTAGTGAGTATAAGTTAGGTGGCTGTGCTAATGTGGCTAAAAATTTAACAGCTCTTGGTGCAAATGTTTGGATTGTAGGCAAAATAGGTGAAGATATTGAAGGTTCTATTGTCTCAGAGTTATTGCAGAAGAAAGGAATAAACATTAATCTATTAATTGCAGACAAAAACGTAGTTACTACACAAAAGACAAGATACATCTCAGGCAATCAGCATCTATTGAGAGTTGATAGAGAACATATTTGTTTTAATAATTTTAAACTAGATGTAATTAAAGAGGATTTAGAGCGACACGCTAGATACTTCGATGCAATAATAGTATCTGATTATGATAAAGGTATGATTAATGTAGAGTTAGCAGAATTTTTAGGTAAACTAGCTTTAAAGAAAAATAAGATTATAACAGTTGACACGAAGAAAGCAGATGTCAGTTGTTTTGCTAACTATACTTCCATTACACCTAATTTAAAGGAGTTATCTAAGATATTTAATACTAATATAACTGATTATAAAGCTTCTTTTGAATTAGCTCATAAATTATTAGCTGAGTATTGTTTTGAAAATGTGCTTATAACACTAAGCGAGAATGGTTTATATTATGCAGATAATTTTATTGGCAATCATCTAAAAGCAGAAAAGCAGGAAATTGTTGATGTAACAGGTTGTGGTGATACGATAATATCTACATTTACTTTAGCTCTCGCAAATGGTTTAGGTCTAGAGATGAGTGCTAATATTGCTAACATAACAGCTGGAATAGTGGCTTTAAAATCTGGTGCTGAAAGTTGTTCTCTCGACGAACTCGATGATAATTCTTAGAAAGAGGTTTAAAAAATGGAAAAAGATTTTGAAACATTATTATTTGAACAAGATATAATTAGAGTGTTAAGAAAGCATGAATTATTGCCCAATAGATTAACACCTGCTACTATATCAATTTATATAACTGGTGGAAATCAACCTCTCATTACTGTAACCTCTAAATTAAAGACAGAAGAAGAGGAAGATAAATTTTATAAGTCTGAGGAATTTGAGCAAGAGATGTTTGATGAAGATGATACCCCTGATGATGACCTACCTAGTTTTGACTTCAAAAACAGAAAATAAAAATAGACTTGACAAATAGCGAAAAATATGTTATACTTAAAGTACGCTATAAAATTAAAGGATATTAAATGAGAAATGAACCTGAATCAGTAAAACAAATTGTAGACGGCATAATTAAAAGATTAAGAGAAGTTACGCCAGCAACGCAAATACTTCATTGCAATAGCTGTCACCATGAATGGGCGGCTTGTTTAGGCACTATCTGTGATTGGTGCGGAGGAAATGGAAGATGAATAATTACACAGCATTACAAAGCATGATGATTCAGATTGTAGATGAAGGTGTTGGAGAAACACTTGCATATATTGAAACCATCTCTAATGCTACTGAACGCTTTAGAAAGAGAAATATATTTTATAGAGCAGTACAGAAAATGAAAGATAAGTAAATGTATATAAGAAAGATACTAAAAAATGATAAAGAAATATAAAGACCCAAGTAAATTAGAGCTTGAGAATATAATTATTGATGCAATAAAAGATTTTGATGTTGCACCGGTTGTTGAGCTTATGTTTAAAGAATATGCCTGGGTATCAGCTAAAGCAATTAAGAGAAGATTGAGAAAATGAAAAGACTTAGAATGAAAATGTTTAAAATGATAGAGATAGCAGTTTTTATAATCGTAGTAGCTGTGCCTTTAGCAGTATGGAAAATAATAGACTTAGTAATTCAACTAAAGAATAGGATATAATTTATGTGGCTAATATATTGTGCAATACTTTTAGGTTCAGTAATTTTACATGAGCTGGGACATCTTCTAGCTTCTCTATATTTTAAGGTTCCTGTATATGCTTTTTCTGTAGGCTTCGGTCCCATATTATTACATAAAACAATAGGTAAGATTGATTGGAGAATATCTCTATTACCTTTTGGTGGTTACTGTAAAATAGAAGAATCTCTTGACGTAAAGAATAGCTTGACAAATATAGCTTATTATAAACAAGTTATTATTCTAATGGCCGGTATAGCAATGAATCTATTAGTGGCTTTTACATGCTATCTAATTCACTATGGTTCGATTATTAAGGGTATTTACATAGATTACTCTGTGATAGCTTACTATTTTACAGGTACGATGAACCTCGTAAGCCTAGACAGCTTTAATGTAGTATTGTTCTATACAGCATTTTTGAATAGCACGTTATTTGTATTTAATCTTTTACCAATACCCGCACTTGATGGTGGTTATCTTTGGATACTTCCATTACGTAGAAAGATGTCAGATAAATTTTATAAATATTTAATTAATATATCATTCGCACTATTAATGATAGTCCAAGTAATGATAATAATACTTTGGTGGATATCAAAATAAAGGAAACATATGAGCTGTTACATTAAAGACTTACGAGAAGAAAATAGATTATTAAGAGAAGCTTTTGATAAATTTTCAAGTAGATTCTACTGCATGGGTGGTCCCTTAAATGATAATGTATTGCAATTTGATACAGCACAGCAGGTTTACTTAGCTCGTTTTCAAGATGAAATGAAACAAACATTAGGGGAGGTCCCACGTGCCTAGAGAATTTACTAGAGATTTAATCGCATTAATGCAAACTATAATATTGGTAATAATATTAGCTAAAGTTTGGTAAGGAGTTTATATGCAATATGTTTATTTAGCACTTTACTTCGCAGTTATTTTAGGAATAGCAAGACTATTAAATCGTTTAGATGCAAAAAAATAAGATATGCGGGGACAAGCTTTGGTAGGCTAAGGTGTCTCATAAGCATCTGTATTGTGGGTTCGATTCCCACCCCCGCAACCAATTTAGAGAAAGAGAATATTATGAGTAAGATAAAATTAAAAGATTTATCTAGAGAAGAGTTTGAATTACTAAAAGCAAGTGGTATGATGTGGGAGCTATATCCTGATGCACCAGATGTTTACGAAGATATAGCAGTAATAGAATAATAATTAAACTTAGATTTTATGATATTGAGAGGTAAAATTATGCCAGAATTAAAAGAGTTAGTAAAGGAATTCGTAGAGATATTAGACGTAGTTGAGGAATCTGATTCAGGAACATCATTTCATCCAGTTTACATAAGTTCTTGTCGCTGTCTAACGGGTAAACGAGTTAATGAAATAATTAAAAGAATGAAAGAGTTGACATAATGAAACCTCTAAAAGTACAATATGTAGAATTTGGTGCAGGTACACATATAAATGTTGCTATAAGAGAAAGCATTACTTTGGCAAGAAGAAAAGATTATATTGTTAAATTTAAATTTAATGCAGTAGAGATGAAGATTTGGTCTTTTAGTACGCATACTGAAGAATTAGAGTATTATCGTAAACAACTAAATGAAATTAGAAATAGTAAAGTAAGTTGATAGTTGACAGTAAACTATAAAGTATCAGAATTGATGTGTTAGATGCTATATAAGTGTTTAAAGTATCAGTTTTGATATATTAAGTTATTACCATACGGGTATAAAACGTAAATAAAGTAGCTTACAATAGTAAATTTAAGTTAAATCATAACCTAAAGGGTATAAACATGACCTGTAAAGAAGCTCAACAAATTGCAGAAAGATTCGCAAACTTTCACAGTATGAATATAACACTTGCTGATTTAAGACAAGCTCTTGTTGTTCTAGCTAATTTCTATGAAGATAATAGATTCGATAAATCACGTAAACTTTATACTTTAGAGGAGTTTTTAGATGCTATCTCATAAATGTATAATTTGCGACAAATGTTATTTTGGTAAAGAATGTCTCGCTTGTAAAGGTAAGATGCACAGAGATGAGCCTATCAAGAAACCTATCAAGGAAACTAAGGTTGACTTACCACCTGAGTTTGATATATTGTTTAAAGGATTCAATCGCTAATACAACTTATATGTTGTATTCATAAAGGAGCTGTGATGACCAAAAAGGAATTAGAAAATGAAATATCTAAACAAATTGTTGAATTTGAAAAAGATAATCCTGCAATAGGTTGGATAGATATTACAAAGAAGAGTCCTGTTGGATTTAGTAACGAAAAACCTGAAACTACAGCATCAGTAAAGTTTAAAAATTAGAAAGAGAAATAAATGCCAGTAAAACAACAATATCTTCTTGGAACAATCATATTTTTAGTTGTAGGGTTTTTAATCTGTCTGCAAAGTGAGAATACTATATATGCCTCAGGTATGCTTTTTGGTGCAATATTATATTTTATAACTTATTTAACAATACCAGAAAATTATTTTATCTAAAGGAAACAATATGAAAGAATTACAAAAAATAATAGTAGATGCACTTGTAGCTATAGAGACAAAAGACGAAGCTTTACTTCCGGATTTAACTGAGAAATCACAAGAGAATATGAAAGCAAAGGCCTCTATTATTGCTAAAGCTATATCTACCCAGGGTTACGTAGACTCTGATAAAGTAATGCTAAGTTGGGCAGATAAATTTAATGTTTCTTTAAAAGCAATGTTTGAGTTATACGCTGAAGATATGGGTTATATTAAGAGTAAAGATATTACTAAGAGTATTAATGATATGATAAAACTAAGAGCTGTTATAAACAGATACGAAACTAAACACAGAGAAATTAGTGATGCCGAAGATAGTGCATTGAGAGAGGAATAAAATGGATAGAGAAGAAGCAGAAGAAATAATTTCAGAGTATGAAAAGTATTCAGATAGAAGTTGCACTTGTTTTCAATCTGCACCTTGTGCTAAGTGTGAGAATTCCCCTTTAGAAGAAGAGTATGATATAGCCACAACTTATTTGGAGAATTTAGAATGAGCTTATTATGTAGAATATTTGGACACAAGCCTCCTGTTTACGCAAAGACAGACTGGTTTAGTCCTGGAGAACAATACGCAATCAAGATACAAAGAGGTGCTACCGATGGCACAGGTAGAGTACACGCTAAAGTTATTGTAGAGTGTGCAAGATGTCAGAAACACTTTACAGTATGTAGAATTCATTTACCGAAAAATAAACTTGACAAATGCTAAAAGATGTGTTATACTTAAAGCATGAAAAAGAATAAACAAATAAAAAGACTTACATCTAATACATATAAAGCAATACTCGTATGTATTTGGACTGTAGGTTTTGTAAGTATAGCACTTAATGTATTTATAATGCTTAATTTATAAGGAACTAAGAATGAATGATATAGCTATTGAAAAATTGATTGAAGAATTAGACGCTTTTAAAGTTAGACTTGATTTACATAATGACTCAGCAAGATATGAAAAAGATGTCAGATGCGTAGATTTTACGTTAAAAAACTTCTATGATTATCTAAAGAAAGGTTATATAGATGACTAAAATAGTAGCTATTTCTGATACACACGGTCTACATCTAAATCTGATTCCTATATCTGGCGATATATTAATTCATGCTGGAGATATGGGCATTAACTCTTTATCTACATTAAACGCTATAAATACTTGGTTCGGTAGTTTAAGCTTTAAACATGTTATCTGCGTAGGTGGTAATCACGATACCTATTTAGAGAAAATAGGTCCCGCCACTTCAAAACAATTATTTACTAATGCTCATTATTTACATAATGAATCAATAGAATTAATGGGAAAAAGCTTTTACGGTAGCCCCTACTGTCCTCTGTTCAATAATTGGGCTTTCATGTATGAAAGACTTTCACTAGAATTAAAGCAGAACTGGGAACTTGTTCCCTACAAATTAGATTACTTAATTACGCATTGTCCTCCTTATGGAATTTTAGATAGAAATTTAGATGACGAGAGATGCGGTTGCGAAATATTGGTCAGAGAAATTGCGAAGAAATTTCCGTTGAACTCAATTTTTGGTCACATACATATGAATGGCGGCAGAGTTGTAAACTCTGGCGGGATTTCTTTTTACAATGTGGCGCTTTTAAATGAGCGGTATAAAATGACTAATGAACCTACTATAATTGAGATAAACTAATGAGAGAACTTAAATACAGAGCTTTTGATACTATTACTAACAAGATGACACAGACTGGTATTCAATTTAATAATACTACTATGAAAATTGATACTATCTCTAGTGTTATTCTTATGTTATATATAGGTCTTAAAGATGTTAATAATGTAGATATTTACGAAGGAGATATTCTCTATATACATGATGGTTGTATTGCAGAAGTTGTGTATCATAAAGATGGTTTTAAGATAAAAACTATTTGTCCTAGCTCTGAAATACTAAGTAGATTCTATTCTTGGAATCATTGCAAAATCATAGGTAACATACATCAGCATAAAGAACTACTAGAGGTGGGATAATGAATAAAAAAGGCTCAAATCCAGATGCACCAAATATCAGATGTAAACCTTCTGCTCCACCTTCACCACCTAAACTCTATAGACACGGAGGTCACGCTATGAATGATAATATTAAAAATTATTATGCTCACGTAACAAATAATGAGAATCAGAATATATTTAGAGGTTGGAAGCGATTAATTGAAAACTTATGTAAGAACATTATAGCTCTTGATGACAGCGTTAGAGTGCTTCAGGTTAAACAAAAATTCGGTAGTCTATGCTTCTACTATAAAGAAGGTAAAAAGATTGAATGTAGAGCTGAAATTAGAGACTTAGTATATTTAGCACAGTCAACAAGTACCGGTATATGTGAAGTATGCGGAAGTTTTGAATTTGTATCTACTGATACAGGTCTTTATGTTCAAGCGTTATGTAGAAAATGCAGAAAGAAACTATTATAAATTTAGAGGTATAAATGTCTAAGAAACAATATAACTTATGGAATAATGGAATTTGCGAAATAACAGGTAAGAAATGGGAGTGTTTTGATACAGACTCTCAAGGTGGAAGAATGTATAAATCTAGAAAAGATGAGACAACATATTATGTTGACATAGATAGTAATGCAGACGGTATGGCTTGTCATCTTGGAACGATACTACCTAAATTTTTAAGAAGATTATTGTTTGGTAAATACGAATAGGAAAACAAAATGAAAAAATTTACTTAAATATATTGAAAGATGGTCGCCTTTTGATGGTAAATAAAAATGCTCGGGCTATAAATTAGTCCGAGCATTAAAAGTTTGTTGGCGTAATGTGTGGGCGTTTCACCTCTTCTCCGCCAACCAGATAGGAGGAATACGTTTCCACACCACTCAGATAGTTAAAGTATATATTATTTTTTGAAAAAAACTAACTTTTTAGTATAAATATTAAAATTTCTGCGTTGTTATTATTGATGAATTACTCTTATTTTTGTGAATATCTACGGGTGCTATAACTGGAATAAAACCAAAGCTTAAATCTTACCAATATCAATCCTAAGACACTTTATATTTTAAAACGATGCAATCTTGCTTTTATAGAGAGATTGTCTATTTTTGCCTATGCCTTGTAAGAATTACCTGCATTCTTTTTGCTAGTACGATGCTCCTTATACTTAATATATAGTAATATTATAATGAGGCCTGTTAGGGCAAGAATTTCGTGTGTCATATGATTATCTTCTGTAAAGAGAAGTCTCCTCTAGAATTCCCATTTTAGCTAACTTTTCATTTGACTCTCTTGAGCGTTCTCGCATAACATCGAAGAAAGGTAATGTAGATAAAGATTTATTAGATAACTCTATAGTTGTTCTAAGACTAACACAATCATAAGTAATTCCATATATAGCTAAACTATCTGTCTCTGTAGAATTTAAAGCTGTGCCAGTAACAGTAACCTTATCTAGTAACTCAATATCTAAATCTATTCCATCTACAACCAAAGTTCCACCTACTGTAGGTTTATAGAAAGTCTTTAGCTCAGCTAAACAAGCGTTCATTAAAGACACATCATTCTGAACAGTAAATAAACTTGTTGCTTTTTTAAACTCAGGACGTCTCACAACCTCTGTTCCACCATCATATAGTGTATCTGCGGCCACTTGAATAGGAGAATCTGAGCGAACAGCGTAAATTACCTCTATATTTCTACTTTGACTAAACTCGTCACCTTCACAATATATTTCTGAATCCCCTGCCTCTGTTTTAAATACTCTGGGAGATATTTCTTTATCCTCTGTTGTTCCATCTTCATTCTTATAGTTCTTAATAACAACTCTACAAGATTTATTTTTATCAGTTAATAACTTATCATTTAAAGTTTCCTTAGGCTTAAACATAAAATAGTAAAACTTATGCTTTTCACCATCATCATCGTCATATAAGTCATCATCTACATTATCATAGAACCAAAATATACCTGTTTGATTATCATTATCACTAGGATTTAATTCTCCGCCTCTAGTAAAACGAGATGTAATTTTTTTCTCTGTTATTTCAAAATCTCCTGTTAAAACTATTCTACTTCTAGAACGAGAATAATCTGTAATAGGATTAAAAGACTCTACACAATTATCTTCAGTTAAACTACCTACTGCATAAGTCTTTACTACAGAACCAGAGTCAACACCTTTAAATCTTAATCTTCCATATCTATCTATAAAATACACATAATTACCAAAGAAGTTTGTTGCCCACTCAAGTACACTTTTTAAAGATTGATATATCCACGTCATTGGAGGTGAATTAAAATCAGGAACATCTAATATCGCATTTGGAATACCTGCAATATTTAATATTTCCTTTAAAACTCTATCGTAAGACTTAGTAACTCCTGAGCCTTCATATGACGGTGGTCGATAAATATAATGAGAAGGAGTATAAAATTGGTCTAAAAAGTAAGTCAAGTCATTACAATCATATTCAATCTCAGTAGTATCACCTGTCAATACTCTTTTTTGAGAAGTAATGTAACCATAAAATACAGGCTTACTTGAATTAGTCGCATTAAATAAATATATGTATAATTTATCACCAATATTTAGAGAAGGTGTACTATCAAAAGCGACAAGCTCTTTTATTGTTGCAGAGCTTCCTTCAACACCTAATTTAACATTCTCTATGTATAGCGTAGAGGAAATAGGAAATATTCCGGAATTGGAAATAATACCTCCACCTGCGGCGATAAAACTATTATAATTTGAACCAGTTAAATGAACTGAGTTAAAAGGTAAATTTGAATTACCATAATTACTACTAAAAGTATTCATACCTTCATCATCTGAACCATTACCTGTAGAGCCACTAGAACCTACATTTTGATTCATGTCATTAACAGGGTCTTCCTCAAGGTCAGGAGAATCAACCATCTCATCTGGGTCTCCTGCATTAAAATTAACAAGAGCTTTGACGTAAACTAATAAATACATTGGAATAGTAGTTCCGTTACCTGAGCAAGAATTTAGACCAACAGAATGACAATCATTATTAAAATTCTCACCATCTGCGTCATCAGTTATTCCGTTATATCTAAAATCTTCCATTGTTTGAACTGTAGTTTGTGGAGGGTCTGTTGGTGCTGAACCGCCAACTACCACATCTTTCATATAATTATCATAATCTAGCGTAAAAAGTTCACTTGCTTCTGGATTATCTGACCTGTAACCGGCATTTATATTAGTTAAATTAGTTAAAGAATCTGTGTTCATATTAGTGGCCTGCTCTACACCTGCGGCATCGCAAATTCTAACAATTCCAATAGCATAAAATGCAGGGTCATAAGTGGCACGTAAACCTGCTAGAGATGTTTCCCAATCTATTTCTACATTTGTATCTCTAAAGTAATTCCAAACACTTCCATAAGATGCAACTGATTTACCGGCAATAGCGGCTGGTCTTTTAAAATAAGCCTTCGATGCAAAAGAGGAAGGATTTTGATACTTACAATAATATCTACTTATAGGAGCAAGACCACCTAAATTCCATGCACCAAGCGTAACTGTTCTTCCCATTCCACCTGTGCTATAAGGTACAAGAGCAGAATTTATACCGTCGGGACCAGTATAGCCTGTTATGCCACCTAAATGACCACTAGTAGTTTGTTTAGCTCTCCATCTCAGAGAAACAACTACAGGTACAGAATTTACAAAACCAGAATTTGAATCTAATAAGGTATATTGTTCCATTTTATATTACTCCATTCATATCGTCTAATTCCCAATCTTCGGTTTCTATATCTAATTCTAAAGAAGAACTTTGATGTAATTCTCCAGGTAAAAGTTCTGTTTCTGAATATACTGCAAAACCATCTCCACCTGCAATTTCATTATATTTAATGTAATATATAGTTGCGTGGGCGCCTGAAACTACCGCAGTTACATATATTCTATAAAAAGCATAAGCTGTCGTAGAATCTACTGTGTATGTTGTTCCTGAGAAATTAGGTAATAAAGGAGAATTAATTACTTCGTGTAAATCTACCCAAATATTTCCATTGTTACTACCTTGAACTTTCCACGACTTAGGTTTACCATCGTCATAAGCAGGTGCCAATGTATATTCTTTTAAAGTTTTCTTATCCTCTACACCACACTCATATCTATTCCATGCAGGCAAAACATCATCAGACTTCCAAACGGAAGAGCTAAGATAATCTAAAAGATTTTTTGGGTAATTCGTAGTATCATAACCACTCGCCTCTACGTTATCTCTAGTTACAGTTAATTCTCTCCATATATTTAGCTTAGTTAAAGTATAATCAGTAGTAAAATCCTTCTCTCTGCCGGCTACATCAATAACAGTAAGTTTAATTTCTTTGCTTGAGTCTAAATTTAAAGCAATATTATTTAAATTTGTTATATTGGAAAAAGTTGCAGATAAAATAGCAGTCCAATTTACAAAAGTTGCATCTGTAACATTAACTCTAACATCAACTATTGCAATAATAATATAACCATCTAATTTAACATCTTCTAAATTTGAGACAGATATAACAGTATCTATTTTCCACTCAAATAATTTTGTGTTTACATTAAATGTAAAAATATATCTAGCATTTAAAATACCTGTATCAGTCGGTGTTGGCATATTATAAATTGAACCATCAAAATAAAATGTTTGATTATCGCTGTATACATAACCGGCATTTACTGAAATTGTTTTTGCGGCTACATCAACGCTAACTGTCTCCATATCTCTTACAATGTTTAACTCAAATGTATTCGCTAATATATCATCATAATAAACTTCTACTCTATCTAAAGGAACATCATCTGTGTAAGATAATTTTGCATCTGTTCCAACATAATTCATTGCACAACTAATCTCACCTGTTATATAGTAAATACTTACATCTTCTTGAAATTCTATAGTAGCATTTCTATATTTTACAGTTAATGTTTTTAGGCCTTCTGTTTGAGTTGAGAAATCTATATCCATAGTATTAAGAGCAGATATTGCTTCCCAGTCAGACCACGTAGAGCCTGAGTCGAAACTATATTGATAATATGTTGCAGGAGTAAATACCTCGACTGTCTCTATTGCACCATAAACATAGAAAGGATAATCAGACATATGATTTGTTACAGTTGGATAAAAAAGAAAAGAATAATTTTTATTATTTAAATCTTTGGCCTTAATAGAAATCTTTTCTATAGTTGCTAATACGTAAGGTGTAATCTTTAATCTACTATTATAAAAATCACCGTTAGTTATTGTGTGTGTTAAATTAACTACATCACCATTAGAGTTTTCGCCAGTAACTAAAGAGACAGAGTTTAGTGGTTGATTAAAGTCTATAGTCCAATAGTCTGCATTTTTAAATAGATAATCTCTATTAATAGAAATTACTTCTTTAGTATCTTTTATATTTCCCATAAAAGCTTTCTCTAGTGCAAAAGGAAATGTCATTTCAAATACACCTATTTTTAAATCTGAACAACCATCGGCTACTTGCGTAACTTTAACCTCTAAAGTATCTTTAGGAAAAATTAAATTTGTCATATCAAAATATTCTACATCTTCATATTCAGCATTATCGGCAGTAATTGTTTTTGTGGTAATCAATACACTATCATCATATAATTCAATAATCGTGCTTCCTGAAGTTCCAGTATTCTTCATATTAAGAGTTAGTGAATGTAAAATACCCGAAACAGTTGCAGTATTCTTACTGTTATATATAGTAGGTGTTAAAAAATCAAATTCAAAATTAATTAAATTAGGGCAAAATCTGTGTTCAGGTTTAGATGCCCACTCTAAAGAAGCTGTTTTTTGAATATCATGTTGCTCTGTTCTCCACTCCAAAGAAGGTGTTTCCTGAATATCAGAAGTTTTAGTTTGCCATTCTAAAGAAGGTGTCATCTCATCTGTCATGTATATAGTGAAGTTTACAGCGACAGGTGCAGAAGCTACGGAGAATGAACCTTGCACATCATTATATAAAGCTTTACTTGCAGTATAATAATATACAGCATCATCTAAATCTATAGTTGCAATTCCGCCACCAGCAGTTAGAATAGGAGAACCAACAACAGGAATAGTTCTGCCTGCATCAGAATAAATTGCAATACTTACATCATCTGTAGCGTTTAAATCAGTAAAAGTAATTGTAGATGCTGATGTTGTAAGCTCTCTATAACTTTCAGGATAAGTTACTGTATCATCTATTGACCAAACACTAGGAGTTACATCTTCATAGAACCAATCAGGCGAAACAATAGTTCCGTTCTTGGCGTCAATATCATCAGTTATAGTTGTACCTGTTCCCTCATTACACTTCCAACGCCCTACTAAATCAGTAAGAACTTCACCATTTTCAAGTATAGTATTTCTGCTCTCAGCACTTATAACATTATCATAAATTAAAATTTCACTTAAATTTCCACGTATATTACCTGATGTACTCAAAGAACCAAAACGCAAATCATTGGTCATAGGAAAGTTTGTAGAACCTTGTAAACAAGTCAGCGTTCCTAGAAACACATTATCTAAATATACTTTTGCTGCATCTGCGGATGTGGAATCCATAGTAACTATTAAATTATGCCATCCAAAATTAAGCATACCTTTAGGAAAACTAACTTCATGTCTAGCCCCAACACCTGCATTAATAGAAAATTGACTCTCATCAGAACGAAGATATACTGTTACATCTTCATTCCAAAGTCCCCAAGATATTAAACCCACATTTTCAGTTAAAAAATCTGTTATCTCAAACTTTATGGATAGTGTTAATTTATTCGTGGCATAATTAGCACTTCCTACTAATACCTCATTTGTTCCATCGAGACCTAATACATTGGTTTCATTCTGTGAGTAAGTTACGTCACCTTCATCAAAAATCGCCCAAGGAGTAGTTAATCCAGAAGAAGCAGTTGGATAATCATAATTCGTATAACATAAAATATTTTTTAATTGTGCTGTTGTTCTTCCTTTAGCATTTCCAGTTGTAGTTGTTTGTGAAGAAGTTGTTGTGTCAAAGAAATTTCCTTCATCTACATAAGCATATCCAGCTTCTTCAGAAGCACAGAATCCTTTGTCTGTTGGATTAGTATCTCCTGTATATTCTACGGAACCTGACGAGAAACTGTTTATTATTCTACCTCGATAATTATTACCAACAAATCCACCAATATTAGTTTCTCCACCAGAAACTCTAGTTACAGTTCCCGTAGAATAACAATTTAGAATTAATCCACATGGCTTAGCAACAATTGTTGTTAAAGCACCGTAATTATATCCACAGAAACCACCAACATCTTTTGTTCCAGAAACATTGCATGAAGAGCCTGAACCTGTAACAGTTCCTTGACTAACACCTTCAGATACATTATTACCAACAATCCCACCAACTCTTTCAGTTCCTACAACAGTACCGGAAGACTTACAATTATTAATAGTTCCTCTAAGATGACCAGCAAGAGCACCTGTATTTAATTGACCAGTAACATCTACATCGGCTAAAGCTAGATTCTTAATAATAGAATCTGTTGTAGAGTACCCAAATAAGCCTATGTAATTAGTTCCACTTCTATCTATAAATAGATTAGATATAGTCTTTCCATCTCCATTAAAACCACCTGTAAACTTTACAGTTGTATCTCCAACAGGAAGCCAACCACTTCCTGTTATATATCCAGATTTATTAGTTGTAGGGTCGGAATAAGAACTATCTAAATCAAAATCTAAGTCATTCATCAATATAAAATAACTTGATAAATCATCTCGCATTTCATTTAGTTGTTCTACCGTTGTAATTTGATAAGGTGCTATTACTGTACCTGAACCTGAGCCTGAAAAAGCCATATATATATTACTCCTATTATAAATTCAATTTACTATTAATACTTAGATTTTACTCTATTATCTTTCATCCATAACGGTTGCAAGTTAGTATAATGAAAGCACTTGCGTTGTTCAAACTCTTTGCTTAAATCAAAAGAGGCACATGCCTTTATATGGTCAACTTCCCAGCATTTTATGTCTTTTTTATTACCATAATTATCCCAAGTCATATCATTTTTAAAGTTCTTTGTGAGATAATTCTTTAAATCATTTATAGAACAGCCTATTAACTCTTCTGTTTTGGCACTTTTATTAAAACCTTTTAAAGCAGAATAAAGTCTGCTTCGTAAATTTTTCTTTAATTTAAATAAAGTATCAGTATTTCTGCGTATCTTTTGATATTTCCTTTGATATTTAATAACATGTGCTTTATTCTCTGCATACCAGGCTTTAGCATAATTGCTTTGCTTTAGTTTATTTTCTCTTCTGCTCTCTTTCAACTTCTCAATGTTATTATTACGATATACTGCTGTCTTAACATTGTCGCACTTTTTACAATGCGGACTTATATTATTAATACAGCCTTTACGAACATAAAAATCTTTAATCGCTTTAATTTTATTGCATATATTACATTTTTTAGTTTTCATAAATTTAATTCTCGTATCTATAATGACTTAATAAATTTCATACTAAAAGTAACTACCTTTAAATCTTCTGCTGATTGCGTAAAACTCTCTAAATAACAATCAG
>Ga0222694_1000050_pt1 | contig 34212 bp, 70 predicted proteins | sample AntAcemetage1333_FD_181145 | JGI IMG/M metagenome (GOLD analysis project Ga0222694, IMG submission 181145) | Saline water microbial communities from Ace Lake, Antarctica - #1333 | ecosystem: Environmental > Aquatic > Non-marine Saline and Alkaline > Saline | place: Antarctica: Ace Lake...
CCAACCAAAATAACAAATAATACATAGCTGTGCTATACCTATTCCAAAAGCTCCGTAATCTTTTATTAACAAATAAATAAGTTTGAACATAATTATTTAACCTCTTTTCTTAACCGTTTACAGTTGGTGGTATATATAAATATCTCATACCCAGCTCTACTTCTGAAACATCATCTGTATAATCATCATTATATTCGGATTTTAACATACCGCCTTTTTCTATAAAAACAGGCATTTCTCTTAAATCAGAAGCTTGAAATAAAAGTCTAGCTCTAGCAGAAGCAACGATTGTATTAAATCTTTTATAAGCAGTAGTTTTGGTATACATAGTAAAACTCGAATTTGAACCGAGCGGAGCAACAGCAACCATGTGGTCTATATAAACAGCCTTTCCGGCTTCTTTCCATATATCTGCGAAGGAAGCGTATCTACTTGTTGGCCTTCTCTTTCAGCTGTCATATGTTATCCTTATCCTGATGATTTAGTTAATGTTCCTGCATTATCCCACCAACGACCTGCAACTCCGGGGTCATTCGTTGGAAAGATTACTCCACCACCTGAAGCAGCCATTTCTATGTCTGCACCTGTACCAGCGTTTATTACTTCTATAGCTGGTTCTGAGGAAGCAGCGTTGTCTTGTTGTGCTAATAATAAAGCACTATTGTAATTCACTTGTTCTGCATTGGAGTAAAGATATAAAACCTGTTTTCCAGCATCTAACACTCCAGTTTGATTCACATACATAGACTCATCTGCTCCTGAGTTTACTATGCGAAGTGCTTGCCCGTCTCCATTCTGGTCTATCTCTATCCCTGCACCTGTACCATCGTTCTTTATTTCGAGGGCAGGCTCGCTTGCTCCTGCGTTGTCTTGTGTTATCTTAGCCACCGCAGAGTCAGCTTCTGTTTTAGCTATATTAGAATAAACATAGGCATCATTGTTTCCTGAACCTGTAATTGGCTTAGGACTAAATGCAAATGCACTAGCTCCTTCTACTAGCATAGCTCCGTCGAAGTAAGAAGATGTATTTGTATCAACTACATAATTTATACAATATGAACCTGATGCAGAAGCATCTATTGTTCTAGTTACCGTTAGCCATTCCCAAGCAGAGCCACCTGTATGCCAAGAAGAATAAGTTAAACCACCCTCCAAATCACCTGTTCCTATTCTTGTAGTACTTGCTTCTGTAGCGTATACCCAACAACCATAAGTTACATTTCTGCCTTTCCAATAAGTAATTCCTTTTGGAACACTATAATATTGATAAATATTACCGTCTGTTCCACTCCTTGTCATTTTAACTGAATAAGTTCCTTGTTTAATAATTGTTGCTTCTCTTGCAATAGCACCACTTGTTAATCCTGACAAAATCCAACCATCAGGAGCTACCGCTGTCCCTGCACTCCAAGACTCAAAGTTTCCGTTGGAAAGTAGGTTGGTAGGATTAACTGTTCCATCTCCTTTAGGAATAGAACTATCTTGTAATGCTTTAGAAGTAGCAAATTTAGCATCATCTGTTCCTGTATCTATTTCTGCTCCAGTTGCTTTTACAGCGGTGTTATAAATGGCATCAAAATATGTTTTTAATGTTGCTTTAATATTTGCCCATGTTACTTTTTCAAGTAATGAACCTGTGGTATCTCTAATAGGTACTAAATCAGTATCAACAGGAGTTGTTTTTGCATCTGCTCCGTTAATTAAAGTTCCCATAGATGTTGTTGTTTCATTATCAGAACCAGATGCGTGTTTTTTTGTAACAGCGTCTTCGATGTCAGCTCCAGCCGAAGTGATGTCACTTAATTCGTTCACCGTATCAACTTTTTTCATGAATGTAGCTTCGAATGTTGCGTCTAAATCTGTGTCACTATTCTGAGCGTGTTTTTTTGTAACAGCGTCTTCAATATCTGTACCAGAAGAAGTAATATCTGATAATACATTTACTGTATCGGTCTTTTTTACAAACGTAGCCTCAAATGTAGCATCTAAATCTGTATCAGAATTTTGTGTATGTTTTTTATCAACAGCGTCATCAATATCTGCAACAGAAGAACTAGGCTTATCTGTAATATTAGCCCAAGCCATTGTTGAGATTGCCCCCACTAATTTCCAGCTATCTAGTGTTCCACTTGCACTTGCTAAAGTCCATGTATATAATAAATCGGTATCTTTCGTAAATCTACCATCATTTTCTAAATTTTCTGTTAATGGTAAGTCATTGTATGTAGCTACTGGAGCTTTTAATCTTAATACAGATGAGCTTACTCCTATTCCTTTATATCCCATTTCTTATGCCTCCTTAAATATTTTTATTCACCTTTTGCGTAATAATTAACAGCTACACTTCCTGCAACTGCTATAATCTCAAATTTAATACAAGCAATACTGTCATCAAAAGAAACATCTTTAGGTACTGTAATCCAATCTCCCCAACCCTCGGCACTATACGCTCGTAATTTAACTGCACCCTCATCTGATATTAAAGAAATTGATACAACATCAAATTCAGGATTTATTAGCGTAGCACTTGTTGTAACTGTAATTGAGTCTGCTTTATACTTAACACTCATAATTTATCTCCTCTTTCGTTTTATAATTTATTTTTAAACTTCATCGTACTCTATAATGTAATCCACTTCAAATGTTCCGGTATCGGCAGTTGCTAAAACCTCTAATTGAAAAACTAGCCAAGAAGTATAATCACTAATATCTACTAAATCTCCAGTTAATGCTATTGCATCTCCTGTTCCTGTTTTAGTTGTAAAATCTATACGAGTTCCTTTAGATGATTCTACAGCAACGGGTGCAACATAGGTAATAACAGCATCACTATTAACAGTCATGTTGTAACCGGTTGCAGGCATACCTGAATCATACCATGCTTTAAAATTATCACATTTAGAATTTGGTGCTAAATCACATCTAAGTCTAATCCAAACTTCATAAGAATAGTTTTTTCCTGATGTAGGTATTCTCATGGGATAGGCAGTCTTAGATGCAGAAGCATTATCTACTGTAATTAAATTGGAAGTATTTTTTGCAATCTCTTGCTCTGAACCTGCGTATGTATATCCTGCGTTTTGTACTATACTTATGACGGCACTCATAATATAAACTCCTTTATTTTTAATGCAACAACATTTAAATCTTTAAGTTCGTGTTCCCAAATAATTAAAGTTCTAAAACCTGCATTTTTATATTCATATAATCTTCGTTTATCACGTTCCTCTGAACGAGACAAATTATGCCAATAATCTCCAAACACCTCTATAATTAATTTTCTATCTACATTTACAAAATCAGGATTAAATCTTTTAATAAAAAATTTACCGTCTCCCACATATTTAAAATCAAAATCTTTTGTAAGCTGTTCTACTTGACTCTCTATTTTATTTTTACTATTTCTTCCTTGAATTAATCTAGCTTTTTTTATTCTAGCTAATTTAACTTCTTCTGGTAAATTCTTTTGTATTTCGCTCATTCGTTTTCTTTCATCTTTTTTCTCCCAACGAGCTTTATAAATTTCCGCAAATTTTATTTTAACCGTAGCTCTATTCATAAATAAACTTATAAATTGACTTCTATTGCGTCTTTTAAAATTCAATTCATCTAATCTACGAGCGATAGTATTTCTACTAACTTTCATTTTACTAGCTATTTGATTTAAAGATAAACCTAATTTATATAATTTCTTACATTCTTCAATATCAAACTTTAATTTAGCTCTTCCTCCTCGCTGAGATTTAGTGAGCGTCTTTCCCTTATTCCAGGGTGTTTGAAATTTATTAAACTTAGTGTTCATAGTCTCCTTTAAGAACTAGGCTTATCGCCACAAATATCATATCGACCGTCCGCAAATAACCAATGCTTATCTTCTTTGCCGAGAGAGTCTTTTTTACCAACGCAATATCTATGAATATAAGATTCTTTAATTTTTCCTTTACTAGAAACTTTCATTCTCTTTCTAGCAAAAAATATTGGTGTGTCTGATTCTTGAATATCTATTACTTTTTCATTTAAACATTTAAAAGAAAATGGCTTAGTCATATCGTATAATTTTTCAATATCGTATGCTAAACCGTTTTTGATGATGTATAAATTTTTCATTTTTTATCTCCTGAGGATAGATACTGATTCAATTTTCGTAATAATTCTTCCCCTTCAATTAACAAACCTCTTGCTTTAGACAATTCAATTAGAGCTTCTCTATCTTTACTTACTAATTTCAGTAAATAATTGTTTACGCTCTTCTGTCTTTGTAAATATCTGATTAATCTCGCTTGAGTCAATTTCATAATTATTTCTTATTTAGTCTTTCATCGGTTGACATTAATTCCCCCAACTCGTTTAAAACACTAATAGCACTATTAATAAATTCAGTCTTAGAAATAAACTCTTCATCTAGACCTTGTTTATTTTTTAGCTTGACTCCTTCCAAAGAAAATAGACCCTTTTGAAATAAAGAGTATAATAGATTTTGATATTCTTCTGCTAGAGTATTCTTAGTGGTCATAGTAATGCTAATCTCCTCTTATCACTATTAAATACAGTTAACTCGCTTAAAATAATAGAATATACATTAAATTCTGCCGAATTTATCTATTTTCTAATTTTTGAAACTCGTCCTAGAAAGGTCTCGCAAATATTATGAATTATAGTGAAGAAACTCTAGATTGAGAATTACGTCTTTAAATCGTTCCTGAAATAGCGTAATTTACGGTTTGCCAGTATCGCCACTCTATTATTAGAGTAGAAGTGTTAAACTATGCTACAAAAGAGATTTAATGGCTTAAAATCTATCCTTGATTGATTTAAGCGAATTAACATCATACTTGTATGATTTATTCAATCTCTGTAAAAACCAAGAAATCTACCGGCGGGTTTTTTAGTAATTTAGCGGATAACAGATAGATTGCAGTTGAAATCTTTAATCTCTGTAATTTTCAATAAATTTATAGCGGGGTTATTTTTACTCTTTTATGAAATCTCAATCTGTCAAGATTCGGGATTTTATTGAAAGCGTAAACGTATGCTTGGATACAACACTATATATAAAAGCTCCTATACTTCTTTTGTTTTTTAAACTTCTATATCTATGTATTATAGTCATTGATAGTCAATATATTATTAAGATTATTTATATTTATATTAATCATATACTATTATCATATTATATAGATTATTGTATATTATATAGATATATCAAATACTATTATCTTATATCTATTACTTATATATTAAGACTATTGTAATTTACTATTGAATTACTATGAATTACTGTATGCATATAACTATAGAGATTTATAGAGATTTATAGAGATATACTGTATATTATTATATATATATTATATAGAGTTATAATTTATTATATATTATTTGTTTAGAGCTTGAGACTTAGAGCTTTAATGAAGTGTTTCCTTGACGAGGTCTCGACGAGGTTTAAAGAGTTGATGTAAAGATTTTTCGGAAAGATTTAAAAAATTAATTTCAAAATACTTTCGAGGCTCGACGCTATAATTTTTCTTGACAGCTCTTGACAAACAATTTTTTTGGTGCTATGCTTAGAGCAACGAAAGGAGCCAGAGATGCGAAACGAAAACAAAAACAAAATGACAACCGCTCAAGCTTTAAAGCTTTTTGAGTCAATGGGAAAAAGCCTATATTGGTTACAAGCAATGATTAATTTAAATTACATTAACCGGGCCCAAGCTGGCCTTATAATTAATAAGGGAGGTATAAAATGAGAATCATTCATAATAAAAAGACAAAAATATTTTATGTTGTATCGGTAAAGACTGGCGAATTAATTGCCGAATGTTTAAGCATGAAACAGGCTATATCAGTAAAACAGAAACAGAAAAAAGATAATCTATTTATATAAGGGAGAAAAATGATGCAACATGCCAATCAAGTATATAAAGTTATAAAAGAAAAATCTAATATAAGAGGCTATTGGAAAGATGAGGCAGGAAAATTGTATAGAGATAATATAAAGCTGGTTGATTATAATAGAGCTACAGTACAAGAATTATTTCATAATGAGGAGCTGGCTGTATTGTATACCAATTCCGCGCATGCTGTGATAGAAAACCCTGACGGCTCTTGTATTACATTGCGAAACAATTATACTTTTCACGTCGAGAAAATCAACAGTAAACTCTTTAGAAAAATCCTTGAAAGCTCAAACGGCTTTACAGTATATAAGAATAAAACCTTTAACGATTATACTATTGAAATATGGGAGGAATAATAATGAAAAATTATAGAATTCAAAAAGAAGTGAATCATATCCAAAATGATAATCTATGTTTTTATTTTGAAGCAAAAAGCATTGAGGATATAAAAGAATATCTTATATCAAACAATAAAGAGTTTATAAGATATAGTCAATTTTCTGATACAGTTTATTATAAGGATAAAAAATAATGAAACTATTTCACTTTACTTATAAGAAAAATCTGAAACAAATTAGTCCGGCCTTCTTTGGGAAAAATTCCTATACTAACAATGATGGAAGAATTTCCTCAGTAAAGCGAGCCTTTTATTATAACAGACCATCAGTTCAAGAGCATCTATTGACGGACTGCCCTTATAGGTATACTGTTGATGTTGACAAGAAAAAGATTTATGACTTGACCAGCGATAAGAAAAATTTCCTAGTAAAGCATGAAGGAATCCACGGTGCCCTTATAGAGATTAAAAAACATTATATAGGAATAACATATGACTGCGGGTTTCAATGCTATTGCCTCTTTAAACCTTTGAAAGTAAAGGAGATAAAAAAATTATGAAACGATTCCACAAAGAGATATATTTTCCTGATACAGTAAAGCTAAAAGAATTGACTGCGAGGCTCAACAATAAATTTTGGAAGTTCTCAAGTCATAGCTTAGATAATCTCAAGTATAGAGCAATGGACAATGCCAGCATTTTAAAGCATGTCAGAGACACAAAGCTCGACGAGGAAAATATCTTTGAGTATTACAGGCTCGACGAGGGAATTGAAAAGGTTTGCTATAGAATCCCTTATAGTCATTCAGATATAATTCTTGTCGTATCGAAAGATAAAACACTTGTAACAGTATATCTCAATTCAAAGAATGATAATCATGTAACATTAACCCAAGAGCTTTACCAACAAGAGGAGGCTATATGAGTAAAAAAGAATCAGTAAAGTATTGTTCAAAAGATGCGAAGGAAACATATGTTGCCTATAGTATTAAAATAATAGAGCAGTTAAATAATATCAAAGAGCATACGAAAACAATACATCAAGATGTTACAGTAATAAATTATGGTCATGTGGGAGACTTAGCTAGAATTTCATGCGACCTATCAGATATACAGAATTATCTTTAAGTAATTGCTATTAACTTAAATGCGAAAGGGGAAACATGTCAGAGCAAAGAAAAAAAGAAATTTTAAGAATTATCGCTAAGCTTGAAGCTGAGCTATTAAAAGAATTTAGCCAGTATAGTACAAAGAATTTAAGTAATCAACTTATCAGCTATAGACAAGAGCTAAAAGAGAGCTAAAAAGACGCAGTAAAACGTACAGAATTTGCCTAAATGGCCAGCTTTGCAAGGGTTTATGGCATTTTATAGCAAGAGTCTGTCTCTTTTTGTTCATAATCTACCAAAATAGTGCAGTAAAGAGTTTATTGTAAGAGCATTTATATTTCTACACAGGGAAATTATGTTATAGTCTCTCTCTAATCTCTATTACTATTCATATAACTAATAGATACCTATTTAAATTTCTTTTATTTCTTAGTCTTAGATTAACTTAGCTATTAATATATAATTCTAGTTTTAAAATTACTATAACTAATATTCTTTACTCGCACGCAGGCACAGGCACGCAGGCGCAGGGGCAAACAATGAGGAGTGCGATTAACTTTGACTATTACTAATACTATATAGATATTTATATAGCTCAATTTTTAAATTTATTTTTATTAGTTATTATATTATTAACATGTTTTCTTATAAGGTTATTATAGGCTAATAGATATTCCGCTTTTGCTTAATAAAGATATTGATTTTGATATATTTTTGCAGGTTTTTCTGTGATTTTAAAAAAGTTTTTTCTTCCCCCTGCATGAATTGCCACAGAGGCTCCCAGTCGAGGATTAATTTTTGAAAGATTGCTATTTTTTGGCATCAGTTTTAAAATTAATTTTGAAAAATGTCGATGGCCCAGTCGAGGAAAATTATTTTTGCAGGGCACTTGACAAATGCTTTTTTCGGTGCTATACTCTAGGTAAGAAAAATCGAAACGGGGCAAACAAAACAGCGAAAGGAGTTCCAGATGCAAACAAATCAAGAGCTTTATCAGAGTATAACCGACAGGATAGTTGCTCAGTTGGAAAAAGGAAATTGTATATGGAAAAAATCTTGGACAGGAGGAATACCAACAAATTTTGCCAGTAAAAAAGCATATAGAGGCGTGAACGTACTGTTATTGGGACTTGCAGGATTCTCTAGTAATTACTGGCTAACATTCAATCAAGCAAATAAATTAGGTGGGCACGTCAAAAAGGGTTCCAAGTCAACAGTAATAATCTATTGGAATTTCCTAGTAAAAAAACAGCAACAAGCAAATGGCGAGGTTGTTGACAAAAAAATTCCGATGCTAAAATATTATCGAGTTTTTAATATCGACCAGATTGACGGTTTAAAAATTGATGAGCCTAAAGGAAATGTATCAGTAAAGGATAAAATTGATGCCTGCGAAAACCTTCTTGAGCTATACAAAAATAAGCCAGTAATTAAGCATGAGGAAAATCGAGCTTATTACGTTCCGTCAAAAGATTACGTGAATATGCCTAACAAGGTACAGTTTGACAAGATAGAAAACTATTACTCAGTATTATTCCATGAGCTGGGACATTCAACAGGCGCAAAGCATAGACTCAACAGGAAATCTTTAACCGAGTCCGACGGTTTTGGTGGAGACCTATACAGTAAAGAGGAATTGGTGGCAGAGTTCTCCGCAAGTTTCCTTTGTGCCCTTGCAGGAATTGAACCGCATACCATAGACAATTCAGCAGGATATATCAAGTCATGGATAAAAGCTTTAAAGAATGACTATAAATTAATTATATACGCATCAACACAAGCCAGCAAAGCTGTTGACTATATACAAAATCAGACAAAAGCAAAAAAAGAATCAGTAAAAAAAGAACCGGTCGCAGTATAGTAAAATAATAAAAAAGCAAGGTTGCTCTTTCGAGCGTAAAAATTCCTTGCTAATAATAGAGGATATTTTAAAATGAATATATCAATAGAAAAATCTTTAACAAAAGAAAATCAATATCATGTTTTTAAAATAAAATTTTCTGATAATGAATATACTATGTTATATAAAAATAAGAATTTGTGGAATGTTTTGACAGTAAAAACTATTTTGGAAAATCGAATCAAAAAGTTTTTTAATGGTCAAAGTGATATACTAAAAACAAGCGATATTAAAGGTTTAGAATATATAAAATAATTGCATATATATATATATATATAATATCTCGCAGGCCTAGGCACACGCAGGCACACGCACACGCAGGCACACGCAGGCGCAGGAAAACAATGAGGAGCAACACAGCCATAAAATTATTTTTTGCAGAGCACTTGACAAACGGGAAAAAATATGCTATACTTGACAAAAGCGAAAGGGGAACAAATGAATCCAGAACAGGTAGAACAAATATGGTCAGAAGTATTTCCAAACAGTAGTATTTCCATCAGTAAAGCATGCCTAAGCAATTACTTTTTCTTTAGGCCTCGACTAGCAAAAGACAGAAGGGAATCCATTAATAATATTTTAGATAACGACCCTCTATCTTATATGTTTTCTATAGAGGACGGAAAGTATATCGAGCAAATGCTATACTTTTTTATCAAGCCAGATAATAAATACTTAGCATACTCCAGAGTCAAGCTAAGAAAAAAATCAATCAGTAATGTTACACCTGAAAAATTAAGAGCAAGATTTTTACAGGTCAAGGAAAAAATTGTTGAGCATAAAGATAATTTTATCAATCTACAATTTGACATAAACGAAAAAATTGAAGAAGATTTTGTATTGAGTCCAACAGATAAATAAAACTATAAGGGGGGTTGATGTGAAAGAGCTAATAAGAATAAAATCTTTTTATAAACTATGTAAAGATAGATTTTGGAACTCAGAGTATAAAGAAGTTTTTAGATTGATAGTTGGTGAAGGTTCTTGGGCGTATGCAGTAGATGATTTTCCAACATTGGCATTGGCAGAAAAAGCTAAAAGAAAATATATAAGAAATCATTAATAAGGAGGCAGTAATGAGTAAAGTTATACATGCGAAAGTTACCGAGATTTATGAAAGTAATTTATTTAATAGTGATGCAGATTTTGAGAATGAAGATTTAAAAGACAGCTATTATCAGGGAGATTTTTGGTATGACTGTGATTATATTTTAGTTAAAGGGAAAACTATTAATTGTGTTGAAGTTGACGGAGAGATAATTTTACAGAATTATAACGATATTGAATTATCAGATAATCAGATTGAATTAATTGAAAAATTTTACAGTAACCCCTTTGATGGTAAGAACTTGGAGGAATTATCCACGTGGCGACAAGATATAGAAGAAAGCAAAAAACGAATGAATGATGCCAGTCTAGCTATTAAGTACAGAGGAGGAAAAGGTTATTATTACGGTTGGTGGATTTTACAAAAATAAAACTTGAAAATTCAAAAATATATGCTATACTTATTAAAACGAAAGGATATAAAATTAATATGAAAATATATAAATATAAAAAATTATCAAAAAAATCAAAAAACAAAGCGATTGACAACGAAATAAAATACTTAATAAGCACCGTTTATTGTAATAAAATATCTAAAAATTTGCAAAAGGCTTTTGATGTTAGGTCACATTCAAATTTAAGTTTTCTTGTTGGAAAATATTGCAAACATGAAATTCAAAAACAATTAGGTTATTATAATTTTATAAAAAATGGTGACTTCTATTATAAGGGAAAGGAAATAAAATTAATATGAGCAATATAGAAATCGAAAAACAAATATCAAAAGTTGAAAACGAATTAGAAAAAGATTTAAAAGGGTATGAAAGATTGGTAGATAAGATACTACAGTAATTGAAAAATAAAACTTGACAAACGAAAAAAAATATGCTATACTTTTAAAAAGCGAAAGGGGAACAAAATGCAAAAAACAAAATATACAAGTTATTCACAGATTAAAAAACAACACAGTAATGATATATCAGAATTTGACGGCCTATTTTGGGCATTTAATAGAAGTCAATTAGAGGAGGGTTTAATAAAAATAGGTTTAACTGAAGATGATACAAATAAAATTGTTTCAATAGGCATGGGAGGTTATGTTAGAAAAGACAAAGCGACTAATTTAACAAATATGTTTAAAAGACATGCAACAGAGCGAAAAGAGTTTAGAAAAAATGAAAAATTGTTAGTTCAAGCTATATGTTATGAGTTATTCAATCACGAGTACAGTTATACTGGCGATGTAACAGATGCTTTGGAATCTCTAGGAATTGACCCAAAAGAGATTGAGCCTAGAATTTTAAAAAGAGCTATTAAATTACATAATAAGGAGAGAATTGAAAAATAAAAACTTGACAAATGCGGAAACATGTGCTATACTTGTTGAAAGCGAAAGGGGAAAATCAAATGTTAGGCAGTCAATTATTCATTCACAAAGATACAGGCAAGGTTGTTAAACAAATTCCTTTAATGGATATCAGTAATTATTCAGAATTAGTTTGCGATACTTGTGGAAAGAAAATTAAATCAGGTCAAGGTTGTGTAGATGACGGAATAAAAGAAAATGTTTTCCATCATATGAATTGTTATTAATAAAAGGGGAGAAAATTATGGGAAGGTCAGTAAATTATTTATCAAATGCAGAAGTAGTGATTTATTTTTCAGATGATGCTATGAGCGGTTTTGATGCAGATGGAAATTTTAATGCAGATGAGGCACAATTAAATTGGGACGATTTTTATTATAACTTAAAGGAAGATATTAAAAGTAAATTAAAGTCATATGTTAAATGCGAAAAATGGGACCATAATGAGGTCAGTATATTTTTAGAAAATGATTTATGTCAAATTGCTATCTCAGAATATTGCGGTCTCTATTCTTTATCAGTTAGAGCTATAGAGCAAGATTATTATGCAGATGATAATAGGCTAAACTTTGCAAAGCATCATGCTAAACAGATTGAAAAATCTCTAGTAAAGATATTAAATAATCTGGGGTGTACTGTATTAAGTAAATTAGGGACATTCAGTAATGGTGAGACAGTATTTGAGAAAGCGTCGGTATAATTATGTTTGAAATAGATAAAGAGCAAGTCCGACGTGTTCACGGTAAAGATGGTATTGGTATATACGAGCAAGGTACAGGTCAGCTAATAGATAGATATAATAATCATATTGATATATGGGGAAATCTGTTAGATGCTAATAATAATATAATAGGTAAAACTAAAGACAGTAACTATTAACAAGGGGGAATTATGACAGTAACTACAGTTTCAGATATGGGAAATATTAAAATATTCAGTAAAGATTTAAGCTGTTTTTTCGCTAATGGCTTTGGTGATGCTGATAATAAAGTGAGAATAATTAATAGTAAAAAAATATCCGGTGTTCATGTCAGTAAAGTTTCCGAACAATATCAAGATGCTGAATTTCTTGGTCACTTTACGGCAAAGAATGATGATGAAGTTTTTCTAAGCGAGTATGATTGTAATAATGAAAAAATACACAGCTTTAAAAGAGGCAGATGGTTTGTATATCTATTAAAACCTTTACATTTTTTAATTGAAAGAGTGGATGAGGAGACTCATTCTTAGGCCTTGACAAATACAAAAAAGTATGCTATACTTATTAAAACGTAAATAGATTTTATGATATTGATAGAGCGAATAAAAGGAGAGCAAACATGCTTAGTGAAATCGGCTTTGGTTTAATTGATAATGGTATATTAGTAGGTGGAGCTATAGTAGGTTTTTCTATAGAAGATTTAATAAATAATCAGTTAGAATATCTATTAAAGAAAACAAAGTACAGACTCAGAACAAGAGTCAAAGGATTGTCAGGTGCTTTATTAGGTGCAGGAATTGGAAATGCAATTAGCGACTTTGCAGGTGGATGGTGTGTAAACTGGCAGATGGCTTTTGGAACATTAATAGGTTGTATGCTTATAGTGTTTATAACATTACCTATAATATTTAAGTTAGAGGAAAAATAAAACTTGACAAAACGAATTTGATGTGCTATACTTGTAAAAAGCGAAAGGGGAATAAATGTCAGACCATAAAAACAATTTCTTAAAACTATGTTTACAAATTGAGAGTTTGAGTAATCAAAAACAAAACTCATTTAATTATGATGGAAGAAAAGAATGTGAGAAAAAAATTAAAGAAATAAAAATTTCTATCGACAACCTATTAGATAATTATTTAGATGCAATTAAACAGGAGATGCTAACATGACAGTAATAATCAGTATAGTAATTATATTTGTGATTGTAATAGTATTTTATAATTTATACTCAGAGTTAGAAAGAGAATATTTTTTAAAATGCAGTAGAGAAAAATTCTTGATTAAAGAGAAAGAAACTTTAGAAGATGAAGTTAAAAGTTTGAATCAGTATATTAAATATGTAAAACAAAATCCAGAAAAATTAAACTACTCTTAGGAGATAATTATGGGCGATGATACTCTAGTAAAGATTTTAATTGATGATGCGGTAACTAAGGCTGTTCAGCATTACGGACTTGAGGGTGCAATGCAAGTTATTGAAGAAGTTTATACTTGTATGCCTGAAGTGAAAAAAGCTTTGTTAGCTAACAGAAAACAGAGGTTAAAAAATGACTGATACAACAATTGGCCTAGTAAAAGGTAGCTGTGGACATATTGCTAGAATTATAGAATTTCTGGCCTCAGTAGTAATGAAATGCGTGATGCTTGTTATTCAAATATGTTTAATGATACCTATGTTGATATGCTCTATGATTGGTCTAGGTTTAATGGCGGGTTTTTTAACTATGATGATTTTATCTATGTATTACGCATTAACTTTACTATAAATTTATGAGGGCGGTATTCTTCGAGCCAACTCCCCCGACGGCTCAACCTTTCGCTATACCGTCCTCGCTTTATTTACAAGGAGAAATATGAAAGATAATATTATAAAAGTGTTGGAACTTGTATTAGCATTATTTATTATATTTATATTCTTTAAAGTTTTTAAGATACATTATGCAATTATAGCATTATTAGTTTTTACAGGTCTAGTTAAGTTCGCTGAATTTTTATTTTCATGTAGAAATTGGGAAAGGCAGTCTAGGCGACAATAATGATAGATAATAAAAAGAAAAGAGCGACTAAGGCCATACAGAGAATGTTTAGAATTTATGGTATAGAGAGAACAGAGGAAAAATTAAAATTGATATGTAAGAGTAAATTTAATTCTTGTTATGAATATCATATGAAAATATATAATCAGTTATTGAGAGGATAGATAATGAAAAGAATTTAAAAGTATAGAAAAACAATTATTAAAAAGATATGATTTAGTTCCAATTTACAACAAAGCGTATATTAAAGAATTATATAATTCTAAATTAAATAAAACAGTATATAAAAAGGAGAAATAAAATGAGAAAATATTTTTTAACAGCAGTAATTGTATTATTTTTTACAACATCAAGTTATGCAGGATTTAATTTTGGTTCCGATACATATGAAAATGTAGATAATATTCTTATAGTAAATTCTTTAGGTGACCAGACAGTAGAGAGTAAATTTGAGCATAATGGCTTAGACTTAGGTTTCAATGATTATATTCCAGAAAATGCTTTTAAGAATGACTTGTATAATCAAGGCTATACCAGCGTGTTTGATTATGATGATGTGAGCTTAGACTTAGTAGAGGTCGGTTATATGGGAGTCAGAGGCGACCCTCGCAGTTATGATGCGGACTATGTATTAAGAAAAGAATATGAAAAATATTCCTCGCAGTATCAAGATATTAGAATTGATAAAAACAAAACTAACATCAGTAATAACAAAGGGAATATTACAACAAATAAGAAAAATATCAAAACGAACAAAAAGCATATCGCTACAAACAAAACAAATATAAAAACAAATAAGAAAAACATAAGTGTAAACAAAAAGAATATCAAGATTAATAAAAAGGAAATTAAAAGAGTAGATAAAAAACAGACTAATTGGAATAACAAACAAGACAAAAAAATTAACACAAACAAGACAGGCATTAAGACTAACAGGAAAAGTATTAAAAAGAATGCCAATAATATAACCAACAATACAAACAACATTTCTTCCAACTCAAATAGAATCAATGACTTAGATACTAGAGTAAAAGGATTAGAGCAAACACAAGTTATTGTTGGTGGAGAGATTGTAATAAAAGACACTAGAAAATGGAAGACAACATTGTTTGCTGATTATAGCACGACACGAAGTAAATTTGATAGAGTAGGTGTTAGATTTCAATATAAGTTCGGGATTTCTTGGCAAGAAAAAGAATTTGAAAAATTGAATAAAAAAATAAAACAATTAGAGGAGAAATTATAATGACTTCTGAAGAAAGAAAACTTTAGTTATGGAGAAATATTAGAATTACAATCTTTAAAAGAGCATATAAAAGATGATGATGTTGAATTACTACAATGGACAGAAGAAAGCGAGATTTAAAAATGAATAGAGTATATTTAACGATTATTGGAAAAGATAGACATATTCAATATGCCGATATTAATGAGGATAATTATGTTTGCAATGTTGAAACAAGTGATGAAGATGCTCAGTATAATAAAATGTATATGTTTATTTTTAGCAATATGGTTTACCTTAATTAATACTGTAAGATGTTATAATAAGGTAAGTGTACCTACTGTCAATCTTTTTTATCAAGCAGTAGGCATTACAGGCTATGTTATTTTGCAATTTAATTTATTATAAAACTTGACAAACATCATTTGATGTGCTATACTTGATGTAGAAATTGAGGAGAACGTAATGCAAAAAAAAGATTGTGAAAACTGTTCAATGTTCAGAGTAGACCATCATGGTAATTGTATCTGTGATGAATTACAAGAGAACATTGAAAATATTGAATGGTGTCCAGAACTGGAGAATGATGATGTGGAGAACAGCGATATTGAACAGTAATGGTGATGTAATTTCTCGCAACTTTAAAACAAAAGAGGCGTGTGAAGAATTTGTTTTAAGTATGGCCGTAGATATTAATAAGTCTATTATCTTAAACAAAGAAACAAAGGAAAAATTTATAGTAGATTGGACTAAATAATGACAAAAAGAAACTATATCTACATGCGAAAGCTACCCTCAAATTATTACTATTGGCTATTTGTATTAGCTAATAAAGATAATATGGAAGCTTTTTTATCCAGAGGAGATGAAAGACAGCTTAAAAGTTTAAGAAGTGTATTGAAGTGCTTAAAGAAACAGAATAATGATAAGTATATAGAACTCAACGGAGAAGAACTAACGAAAAGAGTAGAAGATGCCTATACTAAATTTAAAGAATAAGAGAGAAAAGTTAGTAGTAAATGGAGATAGTATCCACGAGTATTTCGGTTGGGTTGCTGGGACATTAAACTCATATAACAATAACGTGCTATCGGCTCAAAGAGCTTTAGACGACATAAAGGATATTGTAAATGAATGGAACAATAAAAATGGTCATAACTTATAGTGCAATATTTATTGTGCTATTTCTTCTTGCTGAGTATGCTCAGAAAAAAATACAGACAGTAGAAGTAGCCAAAGTTATTTGTGCTGAGATGTGTTCAGAAGGTTCTTTGTTGATGCAAGGTGTTGCTAATACAATTAATAATCGTATGAATGTATATGATAAAAGTGCATACGAGATTGTAACAAAAAAGAATCAGTATTATGGTTATACAAATAAGAATAAGAATAAGATATTTAAAAATATAGAATGTAGAAAGACAGCTCTATATCTTGCGACTAACATAGAACAGCTAACAGACATTACTCATGGTGCATTATATTTTAGACTAGACAATGAATCTGTCAGAGCATGGCATAAAGAGTTGACAGTTAAAATTAAAAACGTATCTTTTTATAAATGAGGGTATTAAAATGCTTAAAGTAAATGATTGGGTCAAACATAAAGAGCAGAAATTAAAAGGTAAGATAACAGCTATTCATTCGAATTCTATTTTGAAGTATGAAGTTAAATGGAAGAATGATAAAAAAGGTATCTATACAGAACACGCATTACAAAGATATAAATATATACATAAAGAATTTACTATAGGTATCTTTAGATTTTCTTTCTTTAGGTTAGATAAAAAATGGTCATTAAGACTGGAGTTCTCCCGTGGCTGGTAAGCAAAGACATTTATCTAAAAGTCATAAAGAAAGTATTTAAAATGAAAAATATGACAGTAAAAGAATTATATAAAGGCCTGTTTCATATAAAATTTGATACTCAGTATATCGAAACGTCAACCTTTATGCGACTACAAGAATTTTACGAGAGTCCTTTTAATACAATAAGACATAAATATTTTACTAGAGAAGATTACGAAGATAGATATGTTAAAGAATATGGACTGTTTGATTACTATACAAAGTGGTCGGGTTTCAATGTGCCCGGCAATAAAGTAAACTTATTCTTTAGAGTCTTTAATGAGCATAATGATTTAACTAAAAAAGAATTTAAACTATTTCATAAAGTGCTTAAAATTTCAGCTAAGAAACAGAGCAACTATTATTTAATTGCTACGCATGATGATGCAGATATTGACCATGAGGTTGCACACGGCTTTTATTATCTGTATCCTGAATATAAAAAGAGCATGACTAAATTAATTAAAGAGGTCAGTAATTGTGCAATGATGAAAAAACTGAGGATAAAATTATTAAACATGGGATATTGTAAGAAGTTTTTAGATGATGAGGCTCAGGCTTATTTGGCAACAGATAATTTAAAGGATAGTTGGATTCCGCTATCTAAGCAAAGTGGCAATAAAACAATTATTAATATCTTTAAACAAACATTTAAGCAGTTTAAAAAGGATGTAAAATGACAAATAAGAAAATTTTAGAGTTCTGTTTAAAAAATAAATATGTTGAAGAACAGAATGTTTTAGACAAAAAATCAGAATGTTGTAATGCTCAAATTCGGTTTACCGAAAATTCTGGTGTTTATATTTGTCCAAACATATACTGCTCTAAATGCAAGAAACTTTTACACTAGACACAGAGATAATCTTTAAAGAAAGCGAGGGGATAAAATGCCAACAAACAAGCCTAAAATAGTCTTAGACTATATAAAAGAAAAACAACCTATAACAATTATGAAAGAAATTATAGCTTTTGTGCCTGAAGAAAATAAAGCAACAGTAGTAAATTTGATATGTGATTTAAGGAAAGTAGATATTGAAAGAAGATACAAACTAGAAGATTTTGACAGAATAACACCATAAGAAAGCGAAGGGATAAGATGAAACAGATATTATTAACTATTCTAGGTACATCAATAATGAATATCTTTACATTTATTATTGCTCAAGGTTTTATTAAAAGTTATTATGGTCGACAGGCTAGAGAAGAAATCTCAAGATGGTTTGATTCAACAAGTAAGCATATGATGAAGCACAAGAAAGAGAAGAAATAATTATGAAAAAATTTAAACCTTTTCTAGCACCTAATAAGATTGTAGACGTGCATGAGTTGACGTATCCATTAATGGCATCATTCAAGCTAGACGGTATTAGATGTATTATTAAAGATGGTGAAATGTTTAGTAGAAGTTTAAAATCTATTTCTAATATAAAATTACATGAGAAGTTTAAACAGTTAAAACAATTTACTCTAAATGAATCTCATCTACAACCTATATTAGATGGTGAACTCTTAGCTAGAAGTATGCCTTTTAATGTTTTAAGTGGCACAGTAAGAGCATTAGATAGAGAAGTTCCAGAAGATATGTACTTTTATTTATTTGACTCAGTAATCAATGGGAACTATGATGCTGAATTTATATTTAGAACAGAGCAATTAACTAGATTAGAATTAATGTATCCTGATTTAATTAAAATTGTAGAACAAAAATTAGTGCATACTTCAGAACAAGTAGAAGAATACTTTCAAGAAGCATTAGATTTTGGCTGTGATGGTTTAATACTTCATAGCTTAGACGGAAAATATAAGTGCGGTAGAGGAACAATAAACGAGGGTATTATTTATAAGATGAAATCTTATTTAACATTTGATGCTAAGATTATAGATGTCATTCAATCAACTAAGGTTAACCCAAACGCAGAAAAGAAAATAAATGAATTGGGAAGAAGTGTTACATCAAAGAAAAAAGAAGATAGAATTTTAATTGACAAGGCATGCGATTTTGTTGTGATGCACGAAGGCGAGGCTGAATTAAAGGTAATGATTGCTATGACTGATGAGGAGAAAAAAGAAGTTTGGAAAAATAAAGAATCATACATTGGAAGATATATAGAATATAAAGGTTTAATGGTCGGTGCAAAAGACTTGCCTAGACATCCAGTATACTTACGAATGAGAGATGATAAGGCTTGACAAACACAATTTAATGTGCTATACTTGTGAAAAGAAAAGAGAAAACATTATGATAAAACCTATTGTATTAAAGATTATTAAAAATGGAAGAGCAAAAATTTATGAAATGTCTTATAAAGATACTGTAATTTTTTCATCTACAAGTGTTGAAGAAACTACAAAGTATGCTCAGAAAAAAATATCGGAAGGTTATTATCTAAGCTATAAGCCACCCTGTATTGCAGGTCTATTAGCATGATAAATTTATTGGTAATTATCTTCTTTGTATGTGCGACTCTATTAACTATAATTAGTATATGGGTTAATGCTGATTGGTATTTTTCAAAGAAAAGTCAGCGAAGTAAATATAAATCCAAGTTAGTTGCACCAGATTACTATAAAGATAGTAAAGCAGTTGATACTCGAATGATACAAGTAATGATTGCTAACTTAAAAAATAATAAATTAAGGTAGGGTAATTAGATGAAAATTATTAATGAAGAAAATAAAGCTTTAATAAAATCTTGGTGTAATAATCCAGAAGAAGGCGCAGTAAATCAAGCTAGAAATTTGGCATCTTTACCTTTTTTATTTAAGCATGTTGCATTAATGCCCGACACTCATCAAGGATACGGTATGCCTATTGGAGGAGTAATCGCTACAAAAGATGTAGTGATACCTAATGCTGTAGGTGTTGATATTGGTTGTGGAATGTGTGCAATGAAAACTTCTATAAAATATCTATCAGTAGAGCAGTTAAAAGAAATTCTAGGTCATATCAGAGAAACTATTCCGGTAGGAAGAAATCATCACAGTAATAGACAGAGCGAAGATTTAATGCCTGAAAAAATAGGCTTCTATCAAGAAACTGCCAATGATTTTAGATATGGATACCCAATAGTAGGACAAGAATATCAATCAGCACTAAAACAATTAGGAACTTTAGGCGGTGGAAATCATTTCATAGAGATTCAAAAAGGTTCTGATGATTATATTTGGGTCATGCTTCATTCGGGTAGTAGAAACATCGGATATAAAGTTGCTAAACATTATAATAAAGTGGCTCAAGAATTATGCAAAAGATGGTATTCAAATATCCCAGAATATAAAGGTGAAGATGGTCTAGCTTTCTTACATGTAAGAGAGACAGAAGGTCTAAACTATTTAAGAGAAATGGATTATTGTTTACGGTTTGCTTATGCTAGTAGAAAGTTGATGTTAGAGAGAGTTAAAGATGCTTTTTGTAAGACATTGAATATTCAAGAATGTTTTAATACAATAGAAATTGTGCATGATTTTAATAAATCTAAGATATTAGAATTTGCTACAGAAATTAATATTCATCATAACTATGTTCATTTAGAAAATCATTTTGGTAATAATGTTTGGATACATAGAAAAGGGGCAACGTCTGCCAAAGAAGGTCAGCTAGGGATAATTCCGGGCAGTCAGGGAACAGCTTCTTATATCGTTAAAGGCAAAGGAAATCCGGAATCATTTAAATCCTGTTCGCATGGTGCAGGTAGACAAATGAGTAGAACAAAAGCTAGAAACGAATTAAATTTAAAAGAAGAAGTAAAAAAATTAGATAAGCAAGGTATCATTCATGCTATTAGAGATAAGTCTAATTTAGATGAAGCCTCAGGTGCTTATAAAGATATTGATGTTGTAATGAAAGAGCAAGAAGATTTGGTTGATATTGTCGTAGAATTAAAACCTTTAGCTGTAGTAAAAGGGTAATACTTATCGGGTATAAAAGACTAACAGTTCGCTATTTTAAATTACTATTTTAAATAATCATTCAGTAAAGGTATAATAATTATGGGAGATTTTATGATATTGAGAGTGGAGCAAAGCATACACAAATGCACGGTAAGGTATTTAAATTAATACAAAAATTATTAGAATTAGACATAGTTGAATTTAAAAATGGAGAATACAAAATGAAAGAGAGCTTAAAAATAGTTGGAGGTAGATTATGAATTTCTGGTTTACTTCCGACTATCATTAACTTAGGTCATGCTAATATTATAAAGTATTGTAATCGACCTTTTAAATCTCTAGAGCATATGAATGAAACAATTATTAGAAATCATAATATGCGAGTAAGACTAGACGATACTGTGTTTCATTTAGGAGATTTCTGCTTTAAAAATTCTTCTGATGTAAGAGGTGAGGGTGTTAGAGTATCGGCAAAAGAATGGGAAGAAAAACTTAATGGTAAGATAATTCATGTTAGAGGTAATCACGATAGAAATAATTCAACTAAGACTATCATAGAAGGTCTTTTAATAAAGTATTGTAAGAGAGTAGTCTATTGTGTGCATAAACCTGAACATTATAATTCTAAATATGATATTAATTTTGTAGGACATGTGCATGATAAATGGTCAGTAAGAAAAATTCAGAATGTAAATTTAATTAATGTTGGTGTAGATGTAAATAACTTTAGACCAATTAAGTTTCAAGAAGCGATAGCTAAACTAAAAAAGGAGAAATGATGAAAATAAGTGCTGTTCCGGAAGGAAACAAATTTAAATGTAATGGACTAGACTACGTTAAAACAAATCATAATCGAGGAATAATTAATGTAAATGGAGAGAATGTTTACAAAACTTTTAGTAAGCATAAAGAAGTTGAAGTAGGTCGCATTATTCGTAAATATAAAACTCCGAAAGTTTACAGAGGATAAGATGCTAAAGAATAAAGCTATACCGATAACAACATACATATTTTTTGCTTTTGTATACTTCTTGCAAGGTATATGGGGATTGAAGTCTGCTCCGTTATATTATCTTCAAAGAGAAGTATGGCATTTGTCAGTAGCTAATATAGCGTTAATTGGTTGCATCATAACAATTCCTTGGACAATCAAACCTTTATTTGGTATTATTGTTGATTCATTTCCGTTATTAAAAAAGAAGTGTAAGTATTGGTTGATATTAAATTACTCCATCATATTTGTTATAAGCATGTTAGTAGCAATATTTGGATTGACAGTTCATACATTAATTTTGACAGGCTTTTTAACAGGATTAGCTTTTGCATTTTCAGATGTTGGAGCAGATGGTTTAGTCTGTGTATTAGAGAAAAAACATAATTTACAGGGTAAGCTTCAGGCAATATCTTGGACAGCGATTTCGTTAGCAGGTCTTATTACATCATTGGGTGGTGCCTGGATTTCAAAATACTTTGATTATAGATTAGCATTTTTAATTTGTGCTATCTTTCCTTTATTTATGGTTATATTTCTTATAACAAAATATGAAGAACCCGATGCAAAGGGAAAGAAATTAGATAAAGCTCAACTACTAAAATTTGTTAAAGTAGTATTTAATAAACAGTTAGCGATACCTGTAGCATTTTTATTCTTTTATTATCTATCACCGTCTTTTGGAACACCTCTTATGGTTACAATGAGAGAGACTATGCACATGGATAAGATGATGATTGGCTTACTAGGCGCAACAGGTACAGTCTTTGGCATACTTGGTTATGTATTATACTTCTTTAAGTTTCATAAATGTAATATGAGAAAGTTATTATATTTCTCTGTAATCTTTGGTGGCATATCAACATTATGGTATTTGTGGATACCGAATCAATGGTGGCTATTAGCTTATAGTATTATATTAGGAACAGTAGGCGCAGTATCGCATCTAGTGCTATTAGCTTATGTGGCAAAGACTACACCAAAAGGTTATGAAGCTATAGTATTTGCTATGTTATGCTCAGTCTTAAACCTAGGTGCAATGGGCTCAGGCTATATCGGTGGATTACTATATGATATGATTGGTTTTAATACTTTAGTTATTATCTCAGCGATATTTACGTTTGCTTGTTTGTTCTTTATACCACATTTAAAATTAGAGGAGAAATAAAATGTTAAGAAATGAAAAGAATAAGATTATTGATATGATTCGAGATTTAAGAACCGATATAAGTAATCTAGCTATCTATACTGTTGATGGATTTGAAAATCAAGACGCAATAGATAAAACTCAAGATAAACTTAACTCAATTCAAGATAAAGTATTTGGATTATAAATAAAACTTGACAAAGCAGAGAAAGTGTGCTATACTTGACGTATGACAGTTAAACGAGATACAATAGTGGACTCTATTTTAGAGGTAATTAATAATCCTCCAGAAAAAGAGATTCAAGGTATTCATGTTAGAGCATGGAAAGGCTTAGAAAGAAAACAAGCAATAGCTATTGCCGAAGCTTTAAAGATATGGCATAAACAGAAAATTAAAAAAGTCAAAGAAAAACTTGACAAACAGTAGTTTCATATGCTATACTTATAGAAAGAGTTTAATTAATCTAGATTTTATGCTATTGAGAGGAACAAAATATGAGTAAGATAACTACAGATAAGTTACCAGAAGAAGTTAAAGATTTAAAAACAGGTATCGAAAAATTAATCAAAGAGTTTAATAGCAATACACAACTTCAAGTATCAGGTGTATTAGTGGAAGGCATTCCAGCGAAGGAACAGTTTAACAATACTGTAGTCATTGCAGGCTACAATACAGTAGTGAGCATTGAATTATGAGCGATAAAATATTAAAAAAAGATTTCTGTGTATCTCATTCATTCAAAACTAAAGGAGAAATAACTGAACGCTCTGTATTAGTTGCAGATGCTTTTGGACTGGGAATAGACGAGAAACATGACTTCTGTATTTATGATAACTTTAAATTTGATTTATGCTCAAATGATATAGTATATATTACAGGCGCTAGTGGGTCAGGTAAATCTTGGTTATTAAAAAATATATTTAGTAAATTCAAAAATAGTTTGTCAATAGATGATATTAAAATAGATGACAATGAGATTTTAATTGAAGGTGTTGGAAAAGATTTGAATGATGCTATCAAGAAATTAAATCTAGCAGGTCTTGGAGATGCGTTTTTATATTTAAGAAAGTACAATCAATTATCTGATGGGCAAAAATATAGATATGCGATAGCAAAGTTTATTGATTTAGATGCTAAGGTCTGGATTCTAGATGAATTTGGTGCAAAGCTGGACAGAACAACAGCTAAGATTGTAGCGTATAATTTACAGAAGATTGCGAGACAGTTAAACAAGTGCGTAGTTTGTGCTACAACACACGAAGATTTAATAGATTCATTGAAACCTAGTCTGATTATAAAGAAAGGATTTGAAGATGAAGTAGAGAGCTATAGAAAAACTTTAGATGATTACCCAAAAAGAATCAAAGAAATTTATACAGATATTAGAGTAGAGAAGGGAGATAAAGAAGATTATAAAAAATTATCTAAGTTTCATTACAGACAATCTCGATTGGGTGCAGTAAAGAATTATTACAGACTATTACATAAAGATACAGTAATAGGTGTCATGGCTATCACTTACCCGCATCTAGCATTAAAGGGAAGAAACATTTACACTAATAAGAAGTACGCTAAGATGACTAAAGAGATATGCACAGAAATTAATAAACAATTTGAATGTATCTCTAGAGTTATTTTACATCCACAGTATAGAGGAATTGGTTTAGCACATTATTTTCTAAGAGAATATTTTAAGTTGAGCGATTGTCCCTACATTGAAACAGTTGCAGTAATGAGTAAATACTCTCCATTCTTTGCGAAAGCTGGTATGACTCATGTAGAGACTGTTCAAGATAAGAAAAGAAGTTTATTAGTAAAACAATTAGAAGCATATAATTTTAATACTGATTTAATTTCTAGCTCAACATATAACGAAACCGTCTATAATAAATTAGACGAAACTCAACAAACAGAAGTTAAGATAATCATTAAGAATATATTAAACAAATATAAAGGTGCAGTATCTAAACTATTTTCTAAAAAGAAATCTATTGATGAAATAGTTAATGAAAGTTTATTTACGATAATGAAAGAGATTAAACGAGCTGATACATGGTATTGGATTCTTGAAAACAAAAAGGAAAAATAATGAGCAACACTTTGCTTAATTACCCGTGGTTAGTATCTTGGTATTCAGCTAGAAGAAGATGTACCGACTCTAAACATCACAATGCAAGAAATTATTGCAATAAAGGAATTAAATTTTATCTAACGAAAGCTGAAATTAAAGCTCTCTGGTTTAGAGATAAGGCCTATAACATGAGTAGACCTAGCATTGATAGAAAGAACTCAGATGGTCATTATGAATATAATAATTGTAGATTTCTAGAACTTTCGAAGAATAGAGCAGAAGCAAGAAGAAGAAAAATTGTTCAAACTTCTCTAGATGGTAAATTAATAAAAAAATGGGATTCAATGAGGCAGGCCGCACACGAACTTTCTTTAATTGAACAGAGTATAAGTAGAGTATGTAGAAAGATTAGAAAGAAATATCGTAATTTTAGATGGATTTATGAGGAGGAATACAATGATTAATTGTCGGGAATGCACATATCATAAGCAAAGTAGCAGGGGTTTCATAGAGTGTAATTTTATTACAGGCAGAGGAAATAAGGATGCTGATGTAATGATTGTTTTTGATTCACCTTTTATAAATGATTTGCAGTCTCAGTCTATTGCATCAAGTAAAGAATATAACGATTATTTAAATAACTATTTAGGAAAAATAGGTCTTTCTTTAGATACAACTTATGTTACGTGCTTTTGCAAATGTTTTATTTCTGATAAGTCTAAGAAGCCTACAAAAGTAATGAAGAAAAAATGTTTTGATTTATATTTAGATAATGAAATTAGAACAGTAAAACCCAAAGTAATTATTATTATAGGCAAGATGATAACTCAATGGTTAATACCGGCAGTTAATAATAGATTTCCTTTAAAGCAAGTTGTAGGTCAGAAATTTTACAATCCAGATTATAAGTGTAATATAGTTCCTATTTATGATATGTTTTATTTATCTAATTTTACTTCTCGCTCAAAACAGATTAGACAAACAGAGCTTGGTTTTGCTAGAGTAAAAGCTATTCTAGAGCAAGATTCCGAAGAGGCGAATAAAAAATTGACTTATACTTCTGATGTAAAGGAATTAAAAACATTTAATGAGTACGTTGTATGCGATTTAGAAACATCTGGATTAGATTGTTTTAGTGATGAGATTGTTACGGTGGGTTTAATGGATGTAAAAACACAAAAGATTTTTTCAATAGATGCAGAAGATTACGATACGTTTGATAAGTGTGAGTGTAACAATGGTTTAATCACAGTAGAGGGCAAAGAGATTGTATGCGAAAAATGTAAGGGACAGGGAAAATTATTTAAAGCAAATTATAAAAGCAATAAATTTTATAGTGAAGTCTTACCCTATATCTATAATGAATTAAAGAATAAAAAATTAATCTTTCATAATGCAGAATTTGACTTAGAGTTCTTCTTATCAAAGAAATTTAATCTGTGCGATAATTTAGTAGCAGACACAAGACTAATGCAATTCTTGGTTAATCCTTTGGGAGGCACAAGCTTAGGCTTTTTAATTCAGTTATATTTTGGTATAGCTTACAAGGAATATATTGAACGAAAGACTATTTTAAATATGTCAGTAGAAGATAGAAAACATTATTGTGGTGAAGATGTTTATTATACAGGCAAGTTATTCGTTAAATTATATAAAGTATTAAAAGAACAAAAGAGTTTAGACTCAAATAAAATTTTGACAGGTATGATAAAATTAATTTCTTCAGACCTAACATTTACAGGGATAAAAGTTGATGAGAATAAAGTATTTGAGTTGATTGAATATTATCAGGCAGAAAAGGATAAGCATGAGTTGAAGTTTAAGAAAAGATTTAAGCTAGAGGATACTTTTAATTTAAACTCATCTACACAATTAGGCAAACTACTTTATGAAGATTTAGGATTACCTATTTCAATTACTACTAAATCAGATAAGCCTTCTTGCAATGTTGAGGCTATTACTAAATTAGCAAGTAAAAGACCTGCATTGAAAGAGTTATTAGAGTATAGAACAGTTAAAGGTCATATAGAAAAATTAAAAGGCTATCAAAAAACTATTAAATCTGATGGACGTATTCATGGTAACTTTAATTTATTCTCTCCTGATTCATCTAGATTAATGAGTTCAAGGCCTAATATTCAGAATGTTCCTAGAAATAGTAGAATCAAAGAAATATTTGTAGCTAGAGAGGGTTACTCTTTTGTCTATTATGATTATTCGCAGATTGAGTTTCGTGTATGGCTTCATCTATCTAATGATAAAAAAGGTATAAATTTTGTAAATGCAGGTAGAGATATTCATGCTCTGATTGCCAGTCAATTCTATAAGAAACCTGAGGCTGATTTTTTAGATAAGTCTAATAAAGAAAATCAAGAGAAAAGAAATATGGTCAAAGCTATTGTTTATGGTTCAATGTATGGCAGAAGTTCTGAAGGTATTGTGGCCGCTCATGGCGGGTCAAAGGAGGAAGCTTCTCAAATTCAGATGATGTTTTTCAACTTATGTAGAGAAGGGTGGATGTGGTTAAAACAAATTGAACAAAAAGTATTTGCAGATAAAAAATTATTCACACCTTTTGGAACAGTAAGATTATTTCCAGATATTGAATTATTACAGGGCAGACAAAGAGATGAAATTGTTAGACAGGCAAAGTCATTTATTGTACAGAGCTGGGCAGTAGAAATGGTGTTTATAGGTATGTGTAAAGTATGGCGAAAAGTAAAAGAAAATAACTTAGATGCAAAATATGTTCATCAAATACATGATGCAGGTATTCTTGAAGTTAAAGACTGTGATGTTGAAAAGGTCAGAGAAATAATTTTAGAATATGCTCAATCACCATATAAGAAATTGCGAGTTCCTTTAACAGTTGATATGAAAGTAGGTAAGACTTGGGCAGAGATTGCATAAAAAGAAAAAATAAAACTTGACAAACATGATTTTATGTGCTATACTTAGTGTATAAGGTCGAAGAATCATAGAGAGATTATCTCTCTCTCTTAAAAATATATAATTAAAATAACAAAGGAGAAACAAAATGGCAAAGTATTCAGTATCAAAAAACGGGAAGTATTTGAAGTTTACTTGTGTATGTGGTTCCGAGATGTGGGATAATAGACTAAAAAAGAAAAATCCTAAAGCACCTGATTTAAAATGTAAAGATGTGGGTTGTACTATAGGTACAAATGGCACACCTAACGCTGTTTGGCTACAAGCAGATGAAGTAAAGGAATTGGGAGTTAAGTATCAAGAAGTTTCTGGTAAAGCGCCTTATGTAAATACAGCTTCTTCAAGAGTAAGCTCAGGCTACAATGATAATATTCCTTTGGGTATGCAAGTTGCATGGGCAAAAGATGTTGCGATTTGTTTAGCCAAAGCTAGAAAGATTACCACTAGCAAGGAATTCTCTGAATTATACGAAGTTTGTTTAGATGCTATGAAAGACTCTGTAGATAAATTTCTAGCTAAACATTCAGATGTGGCTACGCAGGAAGTATCAAGAGAAGTTGTAGATACGAATTTAATTGATACTGATGACTCAATAGATGAGCCGGAAGATGTAAAGGAACCGGTAGTTGTAGAAAAGAAGGAAGAAGTAAAAGAAGTAGATGCAGAATTTGATTTTGATTGTGAAGATATAGATATTTAATTTTCGCTATTTAATTAAGGAGAAGCAATGCCTAAGAAAAAGAAAATAGAAAAAACCGAAGAAGTAACGCCTGAAGAAGTTGTAGAGGCTCCGGTAGAAGAAGAAAAAATAGACGAGGATATGGCTCTAGATGACAAGATTAAATTAGATGCTATGTCTAAAGACCAAGAGAAGGATTTTAAAAAGACTCTTGCTATTATGGAAAAGGAATTTGGTGTAGGTGCAATAGCTTCAGCAGAAGATATATTAGATGTTGAAAAAGTTCCTACAAAGAATCTTCTATTAGATATATTAACAGAAGGTGGACTACCCAAAGGTTCTATATCCTTATTCTATGGTGCAGAGAGTTCTGGCAAGACAGCTCAATCTCTATTACTAGCTTCGGTATTTACATCTAATAAAGTACCAGTTCTCTATATATGTGCTGAGGGCGATGTGGATAAGACTTGGATTAAAAAGTTAGGTAATGATTTAAAGTATTTTATGATAGCTAGACCAGATGATTTAGAGAAGGCTATCGACTTAGCTGATGTCTCAATTAGAAGCGGTAAATTTGGTCTAGTAATCTTTGATAGTGTTACAGCAGGCGTTCCAAGAGAGTCATTGAATAAAAAGAGTGAGAAAGACCAGATGGCTTTACAGGCACGAAGAAACAGTAAGCTTGTTCAGAAGATTACTTCTGGTTTACAGCCTGCAAATCTTTTAGACCCGACATCTTATAACAATACTGCTGTAGTTTTAATTGCTCATTTAAGAGAAAAGGTTGGTGTAATGTATGGTTCTCCAGATACTATTCCGGGCGGACATGCTTTAAAACATCACTCTGCTTATATTATTAGATTTCGTTCTGGTGCAAAACTAAAGAAGAAAGAGGAAATTGTAGGAATAGAAATTAAGATTAAAATTGAGAAAGCTAAGTTCTCTGTTCCTCTAGTGTCAGGTATTAATGAGTTTTATTTTTCACCTCCACGATTAAATAACGCAAAGGTATTGATGACTTATGCTATTCAGTATGGCATTATTCAAAGAGGTGGTGCGTGGTATACATACAAAGACCTAAAGGTAATGGGACAGAAAGAATTACTAATGCAATTAAAAGAGAATAAGTTTTTACAAGAAATTAAGAAGAAGTTAATTTACAAATTCGGAGAGGAGAATTAATCATGGTTAGTAAGTCAGTTAAGACATGGATTAAATCAATCATTATTGCTTTGATGATTGCGAGTGTTTCGATAGTAGGAGGTGCAGTTGCCTATAAAGCAGTTGTCTACTCGTCTAGTATTATGAAGCAAGTTAATCAAATGATAAAAAGACCTTCTTATGCTTACTTAAAAAGTGTTACAGTCAGAATTATTCAAAAGACTGAAAAAGGTGCATTTATTGGAACAGGTTCAATCATAGAAATTACAGATGAGTATACTTATATTCTAACAAATAAACACGTAGCACCAATGACAACAGAAGGTGTTTATATAATTGATGAATATAGTAATAAAACAAAAGCGACAGTATTAGGTAATTGTTTCTTTGCAGACCTATCTTTAATAAGAATAGACGGAAAAATAGAAGGTAAGACTAAAATTAAAAAGATTGGTCAAATTGATTATAGTAATAACGTCTATAGTGTTGGTATGTATTTAGGATATAATTATATTTATACACAAGGCACAATGGCAGGATATGATAGAGAGAATAACTTTGTTATGAATATGCCGGGTGCAGGTGGCTGTAGTGGTTCAGGTGTTTTTAATGTAGAAGGGGAATTAGTTGCTGTAGTATTTGCAGGTAATTGGATTAAGTTTCCTGTTCAGGTAGAAACGGCAAAATTATTATGTATTAACACTTGGGATATTAAGATGTTTCTATATATGAATAAGAGTTTAATCAAGTAATAAACGGAGATAAATATATCATGGCATGTAATTGTAAAAAGAAATTCATTGCTGAAGTAACAGTTAATTATAGTGGAGTAACACGACCCGAAACTTTTTTGAAGTATGCTTGTGTAACTTCAGGTAAAATTTACTATTATAATAAAGCGACTCTAGAGCAGGTTGATTTTGCAGGAAGAGCTGGCGAAGAATTAGTAGTAAATGATTAATAGAGATTTTAGAGCTTTACTACACTTGTCCTATCATTATAGTTTAAAAGATAAGTGTAGAAGTTCTGAGCAGAATTGGGAATTAGCAAAACTATTATTAAAGAAATTAAAGAAAAGGTATAGAAGATGATAGGTGACCCATTACAAATTTCAGCTAAAGATTTTAAAAACGCTAAAGATATTTTAAAGACTGTGGCGAAGAACAAGATTATACTTATTGGTGGAGGTTCAGGCACATCTAAATCTGAATGTGCTTACTCTGTTCAAAGATTATTATGGGATAAAAGAAAGTCCAGTTTTGTTATTTCGTTAGATGATTATTATAAAACACATGCTACGGTTAGAGCAGAGTATAGAAAGAAAAAAGGTTTAGATTATGTAGGTATTTGTGAAATAGAATGGGAACTTATTAATCGTATGTATAAAGATTTTAATAACGAGAAACAGATACATTTTAAACGCACTCATAGATTTTTAGATAACATTGAATTTAATACTATATCAAGTAAACATATAGACTATTTAATTATAGAAGGACTATATGCGAATTATATAAAGAAAATTTTCTCAGAGAACTTATCAATATTTCTTGAGGGAAGTCCCGCTCAGACTTTAGCATTTAGAGAGTTGAGAGGTAAAGAAGATGAGACGGACGAGTTTAGAACGCAAGTAGTTCAGAAGGAATATAATGTAGTATCGCAGTTAAAAAGATACGCTGATATTGTATTATCTTTTCAGGAATAAAACTTGACAAAACGAATTTAATATGCTATACTTATAAAAAGGAGAAAAAAAGAAAATGAAGAAGAAAATTGTAATACGAAATCTAGTGCTTATGCTATTAATGACTCTTATGCTTACAGGTTGTTCTTTATTGCCCAGACTATCATTTGACACTCCAAACACAGTACCACAAAGTGTTGATAAGTCAAAGGCAAAAGCTGTATGTAAAGGTGAAGCTAAGTTTAATGAGGTCGGAGATATGACTTATTGCTCTAAAGGGTATTATTCATATGCAGAAGGCTATCAAAAAGTAGAAAGAAAAATGACTATAGTAGAAAGAATAAAATCTTTTATCAATGGATTGTTAGGATGGAGTTTCTGGATTGTATTAGCATTGTTATTTTTATGTCCATCGCTGTTGGGTTTTATCGGTGGCAGATTAATAGAGGGAACATTAGGAGTTGCAACAACAGTCGGTAAAAGACTAATTAAAGCAATCCAAAAAACAAGAAAATCAGGAAAAGATTTAAACGATTCTTTAGATGCAGAGTTAGATGCAAAAGATAAACAGTATATTAGAAAAGTTAAAGATAAAAATGAGATTACATAATGAAAATTTGTTCTAAATGTAAAATAGAAAAATCTTTATCAGAATTCGATAAACACAGTAAGTCTAAAGACGGATATAAATATGTGTGTAAATCATGTAGAAAAGAACACAATAGATTATTTTATATCAATCAAAAAGAAATAATAAAAAACAGAGTTAAAAAATATCGTAATTCAAATAAGCAACGTATAAAGATTTTAAAAGAAACATATAGAATATCTCATCCTTGGATAAATACACGAACAAGAATAAAACAAAGATGCACGAATAAAAACAACGATAATTATAGTAGATATGGTGGAAGAGGAATTAAATGTTTAATAACCTCTGATGAATTAAAACAACTCTGGTTTAGAGATAAAGCGTGTGAAATGAAACAGCCAAGTATCGACAGAGTTGATAATGATGGAAATTATGAATACTCTAATTGTAGATTTATAGAGTTAAGTGAAAACTCTAAAAAACAACATAGAGATTCAAAATTAAAAACAAAGGAAAAATTAAAATGAAAAACTATTACTTATCGTTAATCTTACTTATGTTTTTAGCATCATCGGTATATGCTTTTAACTGTCAGTTAGACGGCTCATGTTTCATAAGATGTATTGAAAATGGCAATGATATGAGTTATTGTCGAGATAAATGTACAAACTGTCACTAATACACTTTAAGGAAAAAAATTATGAATAAATTAAAAAATATATTATCAAAAATAGTAGGTAGTTCTTTAGCTATTGTTATCGGATTTCTTGGTGCGTTTGCTGGAAGTTCTGGTACAAGTAAGTCTTGGCGAAGAATTTGTATTCCTGTTATTTTTACAATAAGTGCTTTTATTTATTTAAAAAGTTTTTGGGTAGTTTTATTAATGAGTATGGCTGGATGGTTGTCTTGTGGTTATGGCATACCAGATTTATATGATGAAGGCTCCACTATTGGAAGGTTTTTTACTATGTTTTTTCGTAAATATTTTGATAGACAAAAAGCACATAGGGTTGCCAATTATTTTACAAGAGGAACCGTTGGGTGTTTAATTTCTTTATCATTTTTAATTGTTCCTATTTTAAAACATAATTGGTTAGTTTACATTTTAGGAAGTTTAGGAATAGTATTAATATATGCTTTTAATAGTTGGCAAGGATATGGAACATTTATTTTTAAATGGAAAAATAAAACATATTATTTATTAAAAGTTGATATGGTAACTTATAGTGTATTAGGAGTTTGTGGATTATTTATAATTTTTAAATAATTGTTAATATCGCTTGACAAACAATGTTTTGATGTGCTATACTTAAAGAAGAGGATAAGAAAATGGGATTAAATAAAACTGATAAATTGAAACTTCTTCATGATTGTAAAAGATTAAATAAAGGTATTAAGATTATCGAAGAGGAAAAAGATGATGAAAAACGTCACTATATCGGTGGAATGTTAAGAGATGAGTTAGATAGACTATATTTAGATATTGAAGAAATGACAGAACTAAAGGAGAATTAATAATGCCTATATCTAAGGCAAAACAATTAAAAATAGATTTTGAAAAATTTCGATATTATAGAAAAA
>Ga0222694_1000051_pt1 | contig 33173 bp, 59 predicted proteins | sample AntAcemetage1333_FD_181145 | JGI IMG/M metagenome (GOLD analysis project Ga0222694, IMG submission 181145) | Saline water microbial communities from Ace Lake, Antarctica - #1333 | ecosystem: Environmental > Aquatic > Non-marine Saline and Alkaline > Saline | place: Antarctica: Ace Lake...
CTCTAAAAGACAAAGCAAATCTGTTTATGGGGTTTGTTAAGAAGTATGTACCGTTTGATGATAATGAGAAGACGAATGAATCCTTCGAAGAAAGTCATCGACGGGATACTACTGTTAATTCAAAGATTGATTATATGTTCAGTCATGTAATTCCTTATTTGGATGCAGTTGCTCAGAAGGATCGAACGAATCAAGAAGCTCGGGCTAATGTTGAGATTAATGGAAAGGTACTGATTTCAGATGTTCCTTCCACGACTCTTCTTGGTCTTGAATCGAAAATTCGTCAGATCCGTGAGGTGTTGGTAAATATTCCAACTCTTGATGCTGGGATGAATTGGGTTAAGGATGTGACTGATGAGGATCATGTATGGAAGTTAGAGGCTCCTCAGGAAACATTCAAGACTGCAAAAATTCCGAAGTCCAAAGTTGTGTATGAAGCAACAAAGGAACATCGGGCAGAAATCGATCGGTGGAATGAAACGATCAATATTGGTAAATATTTGACCACTCATTGGTCAGGTATGATGACTACTGCAGAGAAATCTCAGTTACTTGGACGTGTTGATATTCTTTCACAGGCTATCAAACAAGCTCGGCAGCGTGCAAACACTACTGAAGTTCAAGATATTCATGTTGGACAAAAGATCCGTGACTTCGTTCTTGATGGAGTAATGGATTAATATATAAATTTATTGGGTAGCTTTATCTTTATCTTTATCGTTATAAAGCAACAGTTAGCCATGTGCTAATGTTGTGATTTATCGTTATCGTATTGCCCAATCAGCCTTATACATGTTTACCTTAAAAAAGTATGGTATATAACTCGAAACTTAAATCCTTCGTCGCGAGTTCGATCCTCGCCTCGATCACCAAGAACCCATAGTCTTATTTAGAGTATGGTGTCTTAATGATCGAGTAATTCAGTGGTAGAATGTGGGAGATTCAATATGAAGTTATATGCTCGTAAAAATATGGTAGATAAAATTACACTGAAAATGTAAATACTTGTGGGACGTAGGATAGGTTAATCCTACGTCCCTTTTTTACACGTCCAAAATAAAGGAATTTAAGATGTCTGATGTTTTTATAATGAAAAGTAGCAGTGCTATTAATGCTCCAGGAATGGTTAAATTTTTCATCTCTGCGTATAAATGTGGTGATAGCGCCCAGAAGTTGACTGCTATTGAAGGGATGTCAGCATGGGAAAATCTACCAGGTAGTATTATTTTAGATGTTTTGAGAGAGAAGAAAGAATATACTATTGATGGGGATACTGTGTTGATTCCACACTCATCATGAATAAACCCCAATTAATCCGAGTTGATATTAGCACAACAATGATGTTAATGTGTGATACGGGTTATATGAATATTCTATCTGAGTTGTCCACTCACGTAGAGGATCATGTTTCTTCTATTACTGCATTAGATAAGGATATTAGTGTATCCATTGTGACAGATAGGGAGAGTATACCCAAAGATTGGGTGAATTCATATCCGTATGGTGATGTTAAAGTTGATAGGAAATGTTCTGATATAATAGCTGCCATAGAAGAATCTCGGAATATAAAAGAGAATCTAACTAAGACAGATGAACAACAAGATAAGTTTCCTTTCTTTTTTGAAACGAACCAGAATAAATATAAAGTAACGATGGGTGTATAGCAAACGTGGTCATTGCATCGGTTTGAAGCACCGACTATTTCAGTTCGATCCTGAGTGCACCCACCAATTAAAAGGAATTGTCATGGCAAGTAAAATGTATATATTGGTTAGAGAGACCATGATAGAAAAAGATCTTGGTCATGCTATTCTGAGTGTTGCACATGCTGCTTCTGCCGCTGGTAGAAATTGGGGCATGGAACCTGATTTTGAGTATTGGGCAAAGAATTCATTCCGTAAGGTACTTTGTATAGTATCTGATGAAGAATTTGAGAAATCAAAGACCTATGATATTGACCATCAAATAATGACTGAATGTGCGTTAGATGATGAAGAAATCTCAATTGTGTTTAGACCTAAAAACCAAGAAAACTGGCCCAGATTCTTTAAATTTTTGAAGTTATGGAGATAGGTTAAGCTGGGGTGGCGGAACGGAAGACGCACTGGATTCAAAATCCAGCGGTAGCAATATCGTGAGGGTTCGACTCCCTCTCTCAGTACCAAAGGAGTTTATGAATAAATATTCATTAGTATCATTAGATAAAGATGGTAACATAACAGAAGTTTTGACATTTGAAAGTGGACATAGTGATATTGAATTAAACCCGTATGGTGATAAATGTCCAGTGACAGTAGGAAGTAATCAGAAAGTTATTAACTGGGAAACGCAAGGACCGATATATGAAACTGAATGTTCTTTCTGTGGTAATTATGGTATTTGTAGAGAATATTTTAAAATCAACTTTAGCGAAGAGATAATGGACGCTTTTGGTTATGACCACCCGACTGTTGGGCGGATGCCGATGGGTAGGTACGGCAACCCTTTATGTATTAATACTTGTTATAAGAAATTAGATAGATTGATGCACACTAAACATGGGAGTTTTTGATGCCAAGTAAGAAATTCCAGAAACAGAGAATGGCAATTTGTGGCGATGAAATGGAACGAATTGAAACCGAAGATTGGGTAGAAGATATAGGTGGTGATATGGGGTGTCCTGAGTGCGGAACTGAATTAGTTCATGATGAACATAAAGTATTTGATAGATGTTTGAATTGTGGATGGTATAAGAAGAGGAAATGATAGTATGATGAGTGAAACCGACGAGATGCACATAGTTGATTTATGTGAAAAAATCGGAAGAAAATCACACGAAGGACAAATTAGGAATCGTGGTGAGGATAAGGGCAAACCATATATTATACATCCCGAACGAATGGCTGGTAATGCTGATTCATACATTACTGAAGCTATATGATGGTTACATGATACAATCGAAGATACCGATATAACCAAAGAACGTTTATTAGAACCTGGTGTACCTCACGAGGTTGTATACAGAGTTGTGATTCTAAGTAAGAAAATAGATGAACGGTATCTTGATTTTATATTGAGAGTTAAGTTAGATGCCCTTGCTACAAAGGTAAAGATTTTGGACATAAAGGATAACCTTCAAAGTTTAGAACCTTGTTGTTTGAGGGATAAATATTTGATGGCTTTGTATATCCTCGGTTGTAAATAGAATAAAAGTAAATGGGGGCGTGTAGCTCAGGGGTTAGAGCACAAAACTGATAATTTTGGAGTCGGTGGTTCAAATCCACCCTCGCCCACCAAAGGAGTTTAAATTGAAAAAGAAATCATTACTGCCATATAATATATTGGTTGCAAGTTATTTGCAATCTATTGGAATGGAATGGTATCGTAGATATTCAAATAATCTAAAGACAGTCAGTAATGTCAAATTTTACAATATCACATTTAAGAAAGAAGATGTTACATCGAGGCTCATTGATAAGATACAGAGATCTATGATGAGACGGTTTGACTTTGTTAGTCGTGTGGAGCTTCGTCAATTTAAACCTAATTTATATCGAAGTTCAAATAATCAACCAATGAGTCTTGTCGTACATTATAGTCCCAAGGTTCGATCATGTAAAGTTGCACGTAATAGATTTAAATATGTAATCATTGATCCAGTAGACCGTATGATAAATTGGACGAAAACATTTGGTATTCGTTATGGTGGTAGAAACCATAAGGTTACAACATGGAAAACTAGTGATAAACCTAATGATATTGTAAATTCTATTAATCAAGGTTTGGTATTAGTACGAGGTACAAAATATACAAAAAATGATTCGTTTACCCCAAGATATAAAGTCGAAGTGGTAAAACGAGTTAAGGGAACATTGGTTCGAGTACAGAACGAATAAATTAAAAAGTAATCGTGGGGCCTTTAGCTCAGTTGGTCAGAGCGTTCAACATGATATTTTCCGAATAAAATTAAAGGGGGGTGTGTAGCTCAGTTGGTTAGAGCAGAATCCTTATAAGATTCAGGTCATAGGTTCAATCCCTATCACACCTACCAAAGTATCGGAGATATCATGTATAATTGTGAATTTTGTAATAAAATATGTAAAAATTTAAATTCATTGGTGCAGCATCAAATAAGATGTCCGGATAATAAAAATCGAATTAATTTTCATAGAGATGGTTTTAAAAAGTTCAATCTTGAACCTAGATTGGATTTAGTGGGATCATTCGAATGTAAATTCTGTGGATTGAAATTTGATAATTGTCATGTACTCGGTGGACATTCAACATTATGCGAAAAAAACCCATCGCGTACAACAACACTTAATAAACGATCAATTAGTATGACAGGATTGAAATGGTCTGAAGAGAGAAAAGACAAACATAAAATTTCTATGAGAAAATGTGTTATTGAGGGTAGACAGAGGACACCCCGACCAGGTGGGATCTGTAAGGGATCATGGTATGATAAACTTGATGGTACTAGATGTTATTTACATGGTTCATGGGAAGTGAATATTGCTAAATTCTTCGACCAACATTCAATTTTATGGGATAGGACTCCGCAGTCATTTGATTATATTTTTAAAGATGAACTGCATAAATATTATCCAGATTTTTATCTCCCATGTTTTGATTTATTTGTGGAAGTTAAGGGGTATGAAACAAAAAAGGATCATGCTAAATGGGAACATTTTCCAAGAAAATTGGAGGTTATTAGATTCCATGAATATCATAATTTAATACAATGGTATAGGGATATATTAAATAAGTACCAAAAACAGGTATAATGTATTATGAACAAGAAAGAATTCCATCTGTTGATATGAAAAATGAAAAACAACTTTTTCATATAATGGGTGTACGATATACAGAAGAAGAATATTGGAAAGAGATTGGACCAACGTTTTTGGAGGTATTATGACCGAACCGAACCATAGACATAAAGAGATGAAATATGTTGTTGTTATGACAGCACATGGTGAACAAGCTATTATATTCCCCACAGATATAGTGCATTGTTTAGTATATGACCCAACTTAGGTAATTTCAGCAGGAAGATTTACCCTTACCAAATATGGGATCGTGCATGATGTTTATGATAATGCTACATCATTTAACACTGTGATCGGAAAAACATTGGTACCAAGACCAGAGGATAGAGATGTTATAAATAAAACATTACATTTTGGACCGTGGGATTATGGATTAACACAAGATCAGGTTGAAGATATACCTGGTTTGAAGGGGATATTTGATGGCTAATACAAAATCTAATAAATGGGAATCTGTCACTGATGTATTAAATATAATCAAAGATCCCAGATGGTGGTGGTCAAGAAATAGCAGATGTAAGTATATTACATTGAGGATCGATACTAGGGATCAACATTGTTTGATTACCAATAATGAGGGAGATGCAATAACATTAAAAGATCTGGCAAGACAAATAGAGAACTATCATCTATATCATGAATTGATGAAAGCAAAAGACGATACGGGGCTGGATGGTGTAGAAGATGTTACTCCACAAGATTAGAACAAAAAAATAGACCGTTTCACAAGCCATACAGGTCTCGTTTTAGGTAAGGATATCACCGCATGGTGGTATGAGGGCGCTATGTTATCCGAGGATGTGGCTTGGCGGTCTATTTTTAAATGGGGAAATAGTAAAAGCAAACTTGTTATATAGTACAGAGTGCATTGGTAGTTTATCAACACGTGGCGATGAAGGTGGGTTCGAGTCCTTCCTCTGCAACCATGCGGGTATAGCTCAATGGATAGAGTACTCGGCTACGAACCGAGTTATACGGGTTCGACTCCTGTTATCCGTACCAATTTTGAAAAGGAGTTAATGAAAAATCCATGGTTTGTATATATTGTAAGATGTACCAATAATGCTCTATATACGGGGATAACCACCAATATAGAAAATAGAATCAAAACCCATAATTCTGGTAAAGGTTCTAAATCATGCAAAGCTCATGGGTTACCTGTAATACTTCAATGGTCGACTAAAGTTGAGAATAGAAGTATTGCATCCAAACTTGAATGTAAGATTAAGAAATTATCGAAAATCAAAAAAGAACAATTAGTTAAAGGAGATATAGATGTATAAAGTAGTAACTAACACACCAAATACATGGGATTCTGAAAGTAGAGGTGCTCCACTGATTACCTTGGCAGATGAATATGGTGGTCAATCAGTTATTGGAATTGATGATCATTGTTTGGTTCTTTATAATGGATCAGAGGATAGAGAATTCAAACCAGTTCAACATTGGTATAAAGAAGCAGTATTGGTATTATCTGAAGTTTTGAAGAATAATCCTGGATTTGTTGAAGAATGGTTGACTAACTAAAAGGGGAATAATGTCAAGTGTAATTAACCAATTAATTGCAAGAATTAGAGAATGTCAAAAACAAAATTTACCGCAAGAGATGAATACCCTCAAAACGGTATATGGTGAAATTGAGTTAATCAGAAGCAGGAACACTAAAAAGTTCACTGATGAAGATGCTATAAAAGTATTTAAGAAATTCAAGGTTGGTGTTGAAGAATGTATATCTGAATTACATAAGCATGGTAGTGATGCAACAAATCAGATGCATGATGAAATTCTAGTCTATGAACAATTCATTCCAGCTACGATGTCTGTAGGTGAAATTAATGATCACCTTAGGAATACCATCATAGACGAGTTGGGTACCGCCAAATCAATTGGTCAAGCTATTGGGTTGGCTATGGGTCAACTAAAGAAGGACGGTATGTCTGTGGATGGTAAAGACGTAGCAACAGTAGTTCGGGAGATGTTATCATGAAGAGAGTGTAAATCTTATGATTGATATGTTTTTTCAGAGGAATAAATACTTATGAGAAAGAGATATAAAAAGAAGTTGAAATCTTGTGCGATGTGTAAGCCCCATAAAATGAATGGTGCAAATAGGTGGAAACCTAAAGATGAAGCAAGATTGAAAGAATTTGAACAAGAAATGAAACGATAAATTTAATGGTGAGTTATACTGTAGAGGTAGCAGCAGTGACTGTAAATCACTTGTCTTAGGGCTCGGGTGGTTCGACTCCATCACTCACCACCATTTTGTATAGAGAATGCTCCGGCGAGGTTTGGTTCGAATCCATTCGTAAACCTGGTAACTAGTGGGTATAGGATCGACACCTATTCATTCTCTATTTTTTAAAATGTGGGATTATATTTAATTGGCCGAAGCTGATGTGCGCGATCAGTCATCTAGGTTCGAGTCCTAGGTCCCACACCATTTCATAAAGGAGATACGTTATGCCAAAAAGTGGTAATTTATACATCAGTTCAGATAAAGATGTTTATGTTTTACTGACCACCCCACTGGGTTGGATTGCGATGGATATAACTGATAATACATGTTTCGGTGTTCCTCGTAGAGATGTCAATATTGCAGTTGACTCATTAACAGATATCGGTTTGACTTTAGATCTCACACAAAGTAAAATGATCGATAACGCATAGATTGATAAAGGAAGTTAATATGAACGGTAAAGCAACACTAGAGGATGTTCTTAAGTTTACTGCTACATGCCAGGACTTAGGATATACTAAAATTGTTCTTAGAAGAACTGGTTGGGGAGAAGAAAAATGGAATATCAGAAATGATAGTGTATATGTAGAACCCAATATACCGGAATCTCATGACGATTTTTGGTATAGAGCATGTAAATTTCTTGGTGGGATAACATGTGCTAATGGACATCAGGCATTTGTTAATAATAATATTCCTGAGAAATTTCTTGGTACATATGAGGGAACTGATATTGTTAAACAACTATTGATAAAAGAATTATATCCTTAGTATATCGTGAACGAATGTTTTTCAACCATTTAAAGATGAATAAAAATTAAATAGGGCTCGTAGCTGATACTGATCTAGTACCTCGTTTGCACCGAGGATATGCAGGTTTGATTCCTGTCGGGTCCACCATTGTACTTATCTGCGTCTTCCCGTCGCAGCTGTCAACAAAAGGGTTCATCATTTTCCCCCATCTGATGCCTTGCGGGATCTTTTTTAAAGGAGTTTAATATCTGTGTACTGATACTTTATAAATCAGAACAAACTAAAAAGGGTATATTATGAGATTATTACTGGTTGCGATATTTTGTGTATGTATAGCTGGATGCATAACTGATCCAGACCTGAGACCGCCACTTATGGATAATAGTGACTTTTCAGATTTTACACCACCATACGTCGAAACGAATAATATTTCAACCAATATATCTATTATAGTATCTGATTAAAATAAAGGATCATATTATGTTATCAACATTATTCTGTAAGAAAACAAATTATGTCGCTGGGGATCTTATTCGTGAATATCTTCCTTTGTCTGGACCAAAAACTTTAACGGCTCATCCAAAATTCATTGCACCTCGGAAGATTGATAATCGAGATATGTGTTTATCAAGCAGCAACCAAGGACAGACTCCTCATTGTGCTGGTTATAGTACAGCTGGATATATAGAATATAAAAACTGGAAAGCTTTACATTACCCGAAGCAAGTGAATGGTGATAAGATTTATGCTGAAGCGAAGAAATTCGATGGATCTACTGCGGAAGGGACAACTCTATCAGCAGCAGCTAAGGGTGCCATCAGCCTTGGGTTAATCACAGGTAAAGGTCGTCATGTTCCACCAACAAGAAATAATATCAAATATGCTCTACATGAACATGGTATTTGTACTGTTGGATTTGCAATTACTAATGAGTGGAATTATGTAGATGCTAAAGGTAGAATTGCTAATCTAGGATCTAAAGCTAAAGCTATTGGTGGACACGCTGTACTACTTTGTGGTTATAATGATGAAGGCGTATACATTCAGAATAGTTGGGGACCTAATTGGGGAAAGCATGGTTTTGCTCTATTAAGATGGAAACAATTTGATAAACAGTTAATGTTAGGGTTGGTAATAGTAGAGAAGTGAGATGCCAGAAAAAAAGAAACCGATACAAGAAATCGTAAAACGAAAAGATTGGCAAGCCGTTCGTGAGAAACTAGTGGGTAATTGGAAAGAAAAACCTGAATGGTGTTGTTCTCAGTTAAGAGAATGGCTTGGACCAGTCAGTAAAGCATCTGAAGATAAACTTCGAATAATGATGAACTACCTTACTGGTAGTGGATTTAGGATGGGTAAGATAAAACATCCTTGCATTCAAAAATTAAGAACAGAAGTTTCTGTAGAGATGAAGAACCGCAAGTTCCAATAATGGATAGTGTCTACAATATATATTAATTATTGAGAAGAGAAGTTCTTATATTTTTAATTTAATGGTTTCTATAATGCACCCGTAGCTCAGTTGAATAGAGCCCCGCACTTCTAACGCGGCTGTCGCAGGTTTGAATCCTGTCGGGTGTACCATTTTTTAAGAGGTAATTAAAATTTATAAGTATACGGCGATAGCTCAATCTGGCAGAGCCACTGATTCCAAACCAGTAGGTTGTAGGTTCAAATCCTGCTCGTCGTGCCAATTTTATATAAAGGAAATTAGATTAATTAGAAGAAATGGATTATGAATCTTCTGCGTCTTCAAATGAAACATACAATTGATATATTATTAGTTAGTCGTTAAATTAGGGTTAAGGGCTAATTAATTATTAATTAGGAGGTCCGGTGTGAGTACGTAACAAGGGAGTTTAACTATGGCACGAATTGAAATAGAGGTAAAATATAATGTTGATACTGAGGTGGCGGAAATTTTAACGTCAGCTGAGAAATATGCAAATATGAATGAAGATAAAGATCAAGTTCGTCGAGTGATTGAATCTAAACTACAAGCTGCATTTGAAGATGGTAAGAACTTTCAAAAGAAAAATGGAAATTTAGATAATATAGGATTAGGATAATGGGGTGGCCATGTTTCTTAAGCGGCTCAATAAAGATATCGGAAGGTGCTTTATTGAGGTTCTTAAGAGAGGTTAAAAATCCAATAGTAAAATGTGAAGTTTCTGTTATGTTACATGATTTGAAGGAATCTTTAGATTTGGATGATCGATTAATTATTGCACTAGGTCAATCTATTAATTTAGCAGGTATTAATTGTAGCTGTGATGGTACTAACCGTGATTATGGCTATAAAAATGGTGAACTTACATTCAATGACCTAGAATGGAAAAATAATAGGTTTAAAGAAATTTTAGAACCTATTTCTGAATATAAGGATATTGATAGTATTGATGTATTGATGTATCGAAATCATGGATCTTATTCTGGGATGTGGTTTGTGATGCCTGGTTATGTTAGATTCATAGGTGATGATCAAGGGGATGGTTGTTCTTTGAGCACTGCCATCCGCCTTGATCATAGTTTGAATTGTGTACCTGGTGATAAATCATATGAAGGAGCTAATGTGCTAGCAAAAGCTCTTACTATGGATTTAAAAGATCATATTGAAAGACAAGGATTTGAATCGATGTCAGAAGTTTTAAATCTAAACAAGAATAAAGGATAAATGATATGCGCCGGTAACTTAGTTGGTAAAGTCCCGCACTTTTAATGCGGTTAGCGTGGGTTCGAAACCCACTCGGCGTACCATTTACGGAGATATATGATGAACGGAGAAGTAATTCTTGACTACTGGATGATGCATGTATTGCCTATGATATGGGTTATATATACAATTGGTACAGTGATATATTATATCATGTGGAGACTGGGAAAAGTCAAGGTTACATTTCCAGAAGAACCAGAGAAAGAAGATGATGAATGAAAAAACTATTTATACTTATCTATGCATGCATCTTATTCTGGTTAGAAGATTTCTTCGCTATGATTGAAAATGCAATCAATGCACATCGAGCAAGATTTGAAGAATCCCATTGGGATAACATGAAGGGGACATTCAATGAGAATGATCAGCAAGATACATGATTACTATGATGGTGTTGCAAGGAACACTATTAGTGATAAAACATTCACATTTGTAAGAAAGACAAAAGATTTAGGTGAAATCAAGTGTGATTTACTTTCACTAACTAGTTATGAAACCAAAGATAGAAGCATCACAATAGAAGGTGAAGTTGTTGGTTTTTGTGGTGAGATATATCCATGTATTCGTATCAGCGTTACTCCAAAATTTGGACCACTTCCTGGAGAGAAAAATACATTCTATATGTATGAGTGGGATGAAGCTGAGATTTTTATACCATGGAAAGAATTAACTAAAATTCGACGATTTTATATTGACCCTAGAGATGAAGTTAAGTCATGGTTGACTAAAGGTCATATGAAAAAAAGTTGGTATAACAAAGATATGATAGGGGTTCGGTCGGATTCAGAATTGAAAAAATTATTCCTTGAGCATGATATAGCATATTTTAAAATTATTCGGGAATGTAGAGATACGAAACTTATAGCATATCCAATTCTTGAAAAATTGAGTTTCTATAAAGTTTTTGATAGTTATACTGGGTTTCAAGCATTAGAATATTATTTGACCAATGAATTAGTTAAACCAGATGAGATAAATTTTGAGCCATCAGATAAATTAAAAGCTCAAGCACATGGGTTTGATAAATGGTCGTTCAGAAAGGAATCAACTAAAAAATGATAATATCAGTCACATATGAATTGCTACTTAGAATAGTATCACAAATAACTAATTCAAATTATATGGATTTAGTATTTACTGGTACACGCAGATATGAATTTGGGAGATCTGAATTTCTAACGTCAATAGTACACTTAGATAATAATCAAGATATAGATATTGTATTTCCTGTGGCTGAACCTTATAACCAACTACAATCAATTATAACTGCGGGTGGTTCAGGTGAGACTGTTACTTCACCATTTGAATCACATAGTGAATCAGATTATATTGGGTCATCGATTTCTGGATATATCGAGATCATGGGTTTCAATGTTAATTTGATTGGTAGACCTGTTGGAGATGTTGAAGATTGGAAATTTGCAACTCGAATCATGAGTCATCAATTGTGGGAACATACCTCGAAATTAAAATATGATAGAGATTATAGGATTGAAGTATTTAAGGCATTGAGAAAAGCAAATGATTAATGAATAAAATATAGTTAACCCTCCGATGACTGAGTGGTTTAGGTACCGGTTTGCAAAACCGAGGACAGCAGTTCAATTCTGCTTCGGGGGTCCATTTAAAGGAGTTTATGAAAGAAGAAAAAATAGATAGTGAGATATCTGTATGGTGTGATGAAGATGATCAAGGAGAAGCCAAACCGGAAATACCAACTGTACCACTAAGTACTTATAGGTTTGGATGTATTGTGTGTGCTATACTCGGATGTATCTTGGGGTGGTATGTTGCAGTGATATGTTAACTAACACGATCAGGGGATAATAATGGAAAAAGAAAATCTGTTAAGTAAAATTGAAAAAATGCTTCGGTTAGCAGATAAAAAAAGAGGTGGGTCTATACACGAAGCTGATACTGCTATGGGTCTTGTTCATAAATTGCTCAAGAAAAATGGCTTATCGATGGCTGATGTGATGACCGAAGAAGAAGCTCAAGCTGCTGATTCATCTCTTGACATCAAGGAAGTTGAGGGAGCAACATTCAAATGTTCCAAGGTCCCGAAGTGGATGACTATTTTGGTATCAGTTGTGAATAGTATTACTGATACAAAGACATTGATCAGATCATTCATTCCTAAGGGAAAAACATATGGAACAATCAAGATAATCTTCATTGGTTATAGTGAGGATGTTGCGATAGCAAATGAATTATTCCATTATCTAAGAAAGTCAATTACAAAACTCTCTACCAAACATCAGAACTCGAGTGAGGGCAAGCATAGGCAATGGAGATCATTTGCTGAGGGTTGTAGTTGTAAATTGATGGAGAGAACATTAGAGTTAAATAGAAAATGGACACCTGAGGGAACTAATGCTCCATGTGATATTGATAACTTTGAATGTGATGATGATGAAGACTTTGATGAATTAGATATTGATAACTGGATAGAAGATGACGATAGTGGTGATTTCGGTTTTGGTGAGGAAACTCATAAAAAATATGAAATTATAATCGCTAATAAAAAAGAAAAGATCGACGAATATATTGACCAGATGGAAGTTGAAGTAGAAAGCCTTAGTACTTCAGCAAACATGGATCATTCATCTTTTCATAGTGGAACAATAGCAGCTGAGGGAATAAGTCTAAAAGTCCATAAATTAGTAGGTAAAGGATAATTATGATAAAAGAACTAAAGAATTATATACAAGTAAAAATGGCATCAGAAAAAGATATTCATTCTGTAAATATTGGGTATAATAAAAAATCCGATCAATTGAGAGTATCATTCGGTCCTGGATTTCAAATAGCAGATGACCCAGATGTAATGATTGAATTCCTAACTGAGATGTTGACGGCTGCTAAACAAGTAATGCCTGAACAAGAAGTTGAAGGACCAATTGATATCAGTGAAGCGTCAGTGGAACCAGTAGTAGTAAGCCAGAAGGTTATTACGGCAATCGCAACTGCTGGTGTCCTGTCTAATAAATTGAGTATCTGTTGTGCCGAAAACAAAAATGAAGTACGTGTAATTCAGAGGAGGGTTCCCACATTTGAATTCGACGGTGTATCTACTGCATTGAAAAATATGAAAGATGATGCAACCCGTGAACTTTCATCAGAGATTGCAACCTATGTTATCGGTAAAGAAATTAGGGATATGTTAACACCCCCAGAAAATAAAGGGATCACCAAATGAAGATAGGTCTTGATATACATGGGACAATAGATCGTTATCCTGCTGTGTTTTCTCAATTATCTGAGAGATGGAGGAAATCTGGGCATGAGGTACATATCATGACTGGGGAATCTGAGGTCACTGCTCATATAACAGTTGAGTCTTACAATATATGGTCATCACATTTCTTTTCAATTATGGACTATCATACAGAACTTGATGATGTGACTATATTTGATAAAAAACATAGTGTGGTGGATATGGATCCACATGTATGGAATATGACAAAGGGTGAATATGCTAGACGAGAAGGAGTGGATATAATGTTTGACGATAGTAAAATATATGGTCAATTCTTTCCAACCTCTTGTACTTATATTCGAGTACCTGATAATGGATTAGTTATGCACCTATCAATGCTGGGAGTAATATGAAGATAATGTTATTGAATGATGGGGAGACTTATTCAGATATTAACGGTTGCAAGATCGTTGAATTGCCTGATAACTTCGAACCTAATGATATAGAAGATGCATTGAGAAACATCAAAAATGGTGTCCAGGATGTCAATGTAGAATTGGAAGCAGTGCTGGGTGAACATGGTGAGTGGACGAATGATTAAACCCGCACCGATAAATATTTTAAAAGTTGGTGATCGGGTATGTATTCGAATACGGTTAAATCCAACACCGAGGTCATATCGAGATAAGTATCTACATTGGCATTATGAACATGCAGTTGCATTTGACGGTCAATTTGCAACCATCCAGGAAGTTAAACATAGACCCGGATATGATGGTGCTATTCCATACGGTAGGAAGAATATAGATATTATCAAATATCTAGTAGATTTTGATAAACCGATTAAAGTGGAACATGAACGAATACCATGTACATCTTTTCACTTTGATTATCGAGAAGTTATAAGATTAGATTAAAATAATTATTGAATAAAAATTTAAATGGGCGTGCCTTGGTTTCGACGTTAGGATTAAAGGCTATATTTGCATGTCGTGGTTGATCAGTTGGCCACGTAAAAAGCTGATCACATAAGTTAAGTGGAAACACCGAACTAAAAATGGCTGCGTAGTAATACGTAACCCCCGAGGATACTGAGATTATCTTGGTAGGTATTAGTAGGGTCATTTACAAAGATTAATGGCGACTAAGAGAGCTGACTTAAATAGGGAAAGACTATTTTGCTTTGCTGATTCAAGAAATTAGATAGACTGGCTTCAAGTCAATAACTTGAAGTAAAACATGTGAATGAAAGTATGGTTTTTACCATAGCGGACAGGGGTTCGATTTTAAATGGTCGCGCTGAGTAGTGATATTCAGTGATAAAGAAGGCTTTCACGGTGAACGCTAAGTTTTATTAAATATGCTAACGCCGTATGGTGAATCCGAAAGGAGTAAGCCATCTAGAGACTTATAGGTTCCTAAATTTTATAATATGGAATACTAAGATAACGAAAGTTATAATACGCCTTCCTTCTCAAAATGGAGAAGAAGAAATAGTCCACACCAATATGAAAATATTGGGTTATGTGTCCCCTCACGTCCACCATCTCGATTCACCTCCACTTTAGAATAAATTATAAGTGGAGGTTGAGTCATGAGAGGTCAATTTAATAAGATAAAAGAGAGATTATGTAAAAAATGCAATTCATCATTGTATATGAATGGTGGTCAATTTGCAAACCATGTTAGATATTGCCAAATATCTGAGGATGAGAAAAATAATCAATCAGAGAATATATCAAAATCTATGCAGACTGTCCATGATATGAAGTTAGGAAAGATAAAATCATTTATAGTTGAATGCCATATATGTCACCACTATTTTACAGTTGAAGAGCGAGAGAAACAATTTCCCAAAAAGGAAATTTATCTATGCAATTCTACATGTAGATCTAAGTATGCTAATTCATTTGTGGATTATAAATCACAATCATTCTCGGAAGCAGTATCAAAAGGAGTTATTGATAAATGGGAAAATGATCCAGAGTATTCTAAGAAATGTTTGGATCGGAACCCCAGATTTACATCAAAGGGCGAAAGAGATTTGAGAGATTGGTTTATTGAAACATATCCACAAGAAGAATGGACTTTTGGTGGAGCTTTAAAATTTGAATTAGTTAGTGGTATAGTTCGAGATTTATACTCAAATCAATTAAAAGTTTGTATAGAGTATGATGGTATTTGGCATTTTGAAGATATACTTGGTCAACTTGAATCTAAACAGATAAAAGATAAAGCTTTAGAAGCTTGGTGCATAGAAAATGAATTCCGATTGATTAGAGTTAAGGATGATATATATCAAATAGATCCTGAACATTGGAAAATTAAAATTCGGGATGAGGTTATGAATGGTACCGTTCAGATAGTTAAATTTTATTAGGAGTTAACATGACAGTAGAAGAATGGAATGAAAAATATCCAGTAGGAACTAAAGTTAGATATTTTCCGATCAAGGAAAATTTAGATGAATATGAAGATACTATTACAAGATCACCTGCTTGGGAAATGTGTGATAGTGGTATTGTTTCACTTGAAGGTAAAAGTGGTGGTTATTCACTTGACCATATAACCCCATTAGATTAACCAAACTACCATCGGAGAATCATGCTACATAAAACTCAAATAGAAGTATTGAAATCAATATTATCATATTGGACTGGGGAATTGAAATTCTTTGGGAACAAAGCACTAACCCCCATTGATGCGATGAATATTGCGGAAATATCATTAAGCACAAAAGGTGTATCTGGGAATTATCCAGCACTAACAGTGATAATTCAAAATAAAGAAAATGGTGAAATTGCTAGAAACACATTTATATTTGAAGATTATTGTGTGAGGACTAATCCGAATAATAATCCATATCCAAACAATGTTCCTCGTATGTATATATGGCGTAACGAGAGAGGTTATGATTGGTATATTATTCATCCAGAGACAACTAAACCGATATGTGATGTTATATTTGAATATATCGAAATGTATAGTTAATTATCTGAACAAATAAACATAGTAGTTAATGTCTAATTATGATAAGGAAAACAAATGCCGAAAATGAGAGATATTGATGCGGTTCGTATGAAACGTCGTCAAAAAGAAGTTGAAGTCAAAGCAGCAGAAGCCAAAGTATATAAACTTAAAGAAGAAATGAGAGAATTTGATTGTCGAATCATTTTCCTAACACAGCAGGAAAGAGAACCAAATTCTACTGGATTTGGTGGAATCTCTTTATAGGAATATAACAGAACGATAAATATCTAAATGTATCGGATGAGTTTTTTGTTACTATAAAGGAATCAGTTATGTTTATTGAAGAATTAGAAGAAGTTGTTTATACAGAAGAAGAAAAAATATCTATGTATGAATATGTATCTGATATGGTTTTAAGTGATGTGATTGATTTGGATGAATAAAAGGTAAAGATGGATCCATGGTGTAATGGCTAGCACATCGCCCTTTGACGGCGATCGTTGAGGTTCGAATCCTTGTGGATCTACCAAAAAGGAAGTTATTATGGTCGCTCTTGGAGATATTAGAGGACACTGGGAAAATGGATTAGAAGTTCTTATTGAAATCCCCAATGATGAATGGTGCTTTTTTTGTGATACTGACTAATGGAAGCGAAACAGATTTTTTCCTGCATCGTTATTTTAAAGTCGGTGATTCATGGACGGTGTCAGTGGATTATAAGGGATCTGATATTAAAAAACTTATAACAAGATTGAATGAAGTATCGGTTTGGGAAATGCATATCCCAACTGAATAACCGGATGTAGCGAAAGACGAGGAAAATGTACAATAGCTTATCATTTATATTTGGGCATTTGTTGGGAGATTATCTCTTTCAGAACCACGAAGAAGCTGTATCCAAAACTGAGAAGGGTTGGCATGGTCAAGGCATGTGTTTAAAGCATTGTGCTAAATATGCAACATGTGTCGCTATATGTGTAGTGATTCTTGATGGTTGGAGGATAAATTCTGTAAATAATTGGTTGGGTGGTCATTTCATATTCGCATGGTTGATAGCATTTCTTACTCATTATCCAATAGATCGTTTTGGTTTTGGATGGAAGTGGATGAAGATGATGAAACAGATCAACTTTATGGATACTGTAAAAAAAATGCCAGGGACAACAGCGTGGGACATTGATCCATGGTTTAAAGTTTTGGAATTGAGAGCATTCTTTGTTCCTATTGTATATGTTGCAATAGACAACACAACGCATCTTTTCCTAATGTGGATATTATTTAGTAAGCTGGGAGTATATTGATGACTATCATGCCTGACTATAAAAGATTGCGAAATATTAAATTTCAAACAATGATGGCTATAGGGATTGTATCAATTATACATTTTTTAATAGTTAGATTATTCAAGCATGGTTTGATTCCGTATGAGTTCTATGCAATAGAATGGAAAGGTGTAATGTTTCTTCTGATTGCAATTATAACATCAGGACCAATAAGAATGGGGATTAGAAAATGACTTTAGAAAAAACTATAGCTTGGCATAAATTTTATATGGTTGTCAATGCTAGATATCGCAGAATTAATGACTACTTGGTTTATCGGATGGAGAGGAATACATAATGACTGCCAAAACTGCCGTCTATGCTGGTTCCTTCGATCCAGTTACCCTAGGTCATCTAGACCTAATCAAACGCGCTGTGCGGTTGTTTGACCGCGTTATAGTAGCCGTGGGTAAGAATCCTAATAAGAAACATATGTTCTCAGATGTTGAACGTGTTGATATGATAAATACAGCATTGAGATCAGAAGAAGAAACAAGAAAACACCATGTAGAAGTTACAGTCTTTGATGACTTTCTTGTTGATTATGCTGAGAAGATGGATGCCGTAACTCTAATCCGAGGTTTGAGAACTGGTTCGGACCTTGATAGTGAACTAGGTATGGTATTCACAAATAGAAGAATAAATGATAAAGTAGATACTATATTTCTGACTCCGAAGGAAGAATATGGTTTTGTAAGCTCTAGCGTCGTTAGAGAACTTATCGGATTGGGTGCCGACGTTAATACACTTGCAAAATTTATACCTGAGTCAGTATTTGATTATATAGAAGAATAATTGGTTGATATAGGAAGTTGCCGAGGTTGGCTCCTCAAACGGTCTTGAAAACCGTGGTAACCTTACGGGTTAATAGTTCGATGCTATCATCTTCCGCCATTTTAAGGAAATTATATGAAAGATACTTTACCCAGAATGAGTAGGTTTCTCAGTTTAATTTTGCGACATGACCCAAAACGGTTGAATCTAGAGATGGATCAAAACGCTTGGGTAGATGTTGAGGAACTGATAAAGAACTGGGGAATCGAGCGAGTAACACTAGAGGAGATTGTTTCTACTAATAATAAGAATCGGTATTCCTTTAATGATTCAAAAACCAAAATAAGAGCTAATCAAGGTCATTCAGTTGATGTTGAATTAGAATTGGAAGTCACAGTAGCTCCCGATATAATGTATCACGGAACTGCATCGAGATTCATTAGTTCCATCATTATGTCTGGTATTGAAAAAATGAAGAGACATAATGTTCATATTTCTGATAATGTTGAATTAGCAACTGTCATCGGTAAACGACACGGGCACCCTGTAGTTGTAGTGGTTGATGCAAAACAAATGCAATCAGATGGATTGAAATTCTATAAATCTGAAAATGATGTATGGCTATGTGATGATATAGAACCAAAATACTTCAAGGAGATAATGCATGTTGAATGATAATGAACTTCCTGAAGATTATACCCCAACATGTATGAGGAAAACTAAAGAACCATTAAGAGAATTAGGTTTTGGTATTGGTAAACTTGATGTTTTTGGTGGTTTTGGTATGTCATACGGAGTAGTACCAACGTTAAAGGAAATGTTGGAGATACCTGGGGATGATGATTATTATATAATTAGATTTAACCCAGATGAGACAGATGATAAATTATATCAATGGAAAGAAGATAGGTGGGTAAAACAATTATGAGAGATATATCAGAAAAATATCCGGTAGAGAGAAACATAGTTAGAAAGTTTGCGCTTCTGATATTAGATAATGAACAAGGGATTGATATAAAAGCATATGATGAATTGGCTCATATTCTTTTTGCTACTGACAATATTGATATAATGAAAGAAGTGGATGTAACAGATGACAAAGCTTACATTGGTGAAGATGTTGCTGAAGAACTTATGAAGGATTTATAGGTTAGTGTTATGAAATATCAAGCTACTCTAAATGAAAAACAAATAAGAGTCATCAATGAGGCTCTTGAGTTATTTAGCAGACTGTTGATGGGTCAAGTAGAATATACCAAAGATATATTCATGTCTAAGATGATTAAAGAAGATCTTGATACTCAAGAGATTGCGAAAACTCTGAATGAAGTGAAACGTGCAATATTTCCAAATATGCATCTAAATGCTAGTCATGGGATGGGTGGATCAGAAACAGATCCTAGAGCTCAAATCGCATGGGATATTCAACAGGTGTTTAGACATAGATTAGTTTGGGATATTGCTGGTAATCCGCCAACCAGAAATTGGAAACAAATGATGGGGGTACAATATGATGAGCCTTTAAGTTTTGGTACTGAACCTTTATGTACTATAACCCAGAGACCCATCGAAATGGAATATTTAGAAAATGAAGACTGATGAAAATATAATAGTTATTGGTGATGTTCATGGTGATTGGTCCATATTAAATTCCTTTTTAAACAAATACCACCCAAAAATTATTCTGCAAGTGGGAGACTTTGGCTACTGGCCCCGATGGAAGGAGAATACCAATAGAAGAAAATGGAAAAAGAAAAAGAGAATTCCCAGAGTCCCTGATGGGTCGAAGTTATATTTCTGTGATGGGAATCATGAAGATCATGAATCTCTACTTTTATTAAAAGATAATGAAGTTTATCCAAATTGTTTCTATATGAAGAGAGGATCTACTTTAACATTACCAGATGGTAGAGTAGTTCTTTTTATGGGTGGAGCAATGTCAATTGATAAAGAAAGCAGATGTCAGGGAGTAGATTGGTTTCCAGAGGAAGATTTGACTTATAGTGATGTTTTCAAAGTAATGGAAGCTGAGACAAAGGCTGATATAGTAATATCACATACTTGTCCAAAAGATTTTTTCTATCTCCGAGGAATGGAATGGCATAGAAAAATGAAGGATTGGGCAAGGACCGGATTAGAATATGTCCGACAAACTGCTGAACCAGATTTGTGGTATTGTGGGCACTTCCATTTTTACCAAACTGGTTATACATTAGGGTGTAGATGGACAGTGTTAAGCTGTATACAATACGGCGGAAAATGGTGGGAATATCTTAGATGCTGATAGAATGGAGAATAAATAAAAATGTTACGGAAGGTTGGCTGAGATGGATTAAGGCGATTGGTTGCTAACCAGTTGTGGGTCACACCACCGCAGGTTCGAATCCTGTACCTTCCGCCAATGTTTTTTCATCGATATATTCACATATCTTACTTAAGTATATATTAGATGATTCTGGTGTGAAACATTGTTGATCACTAATATCAATATTAATCAAATCTATATTGTGATCAATACATAATTCTTTTTTATAGGAATCAATTCTTTTCTGATCACTGAGACATTTTTCTCCATATATTGGTTGATAATGAAAGATTCCATTAATTTCAAATGCCATATTTATATCTGGTATAAATATATCTAGTTCATATCCTATGGGTTTGGTATTTAATAGGATATTTAGATTTGGATATTTTTTAATTAATTGTTCACTTAACCATTTTTCACATTGTGAAACTCTATATCCATGTTTTCGATGATGATTGGAATATTTACCAGCACAAGAACTATTACAAAAAACTTTTCCAGATTTAGAGTTTGTTAATCTTGATTGTGTTGTTTGGACGGGTGTGCCACATTCCCCGCAAGGGATATGTATAATAGGATTTTGAAATCTTTGATTACATGTTTGACAACAAAAATCACCTTGTTCTAATCTGTTTGGATGTTTATAGTGACATATTGAATGTTTAGATCTATAAAATATTTTATTACATTCTTTACATTGGAGTGGAAGAAATTCTCTACTCTTTGTATTATGAAATTCCTGCTCATTGAATAATGCTATCATATAGTATCCTTTTAAATTTATTCTAATGAGATTGATACCTTCCGCCAAAGGAAATTATGAATGGGTAACCCCATCAATATATATTAATTAATGAAGTTATAACAACCACTGATTGTATAAATTAATGTGTACAATCAAAACACAACCGATACGTAAGTATCAAAAAAGGAGATAGTCATAATGACTAACAACCAAGTACTGAAGGTAATCACTGTTACTGAAGAATTGTCTCTCACGGCAATTGCTAAGAAGCTAGGGAAAGCCAAAGCGAACAAGGAAATCAAAAATATTGTGGCGAGTCTTGTACAAGAAGGACTGATTATTGAAAATAGCGGAACCCGATATCCCACTTATTCCAAGAAAGGTAAAGGCGTAGTTAAGGCTAAGACTGCTACTCCTGTCAAGGCACCAAGTGGTGATACTAAGAGTTCTGTTGTTACTTCACCATTGTCTGCGACTCCCCCATCTATCCCTGAAGCGTCAGAGCGTCAGATCTCGGGATTCATGGTAAAGGCTCTTAAGGAAAAGGGTAAGGATAAAGTACAGATTACTCTTCCGAGTGGAAAACGAGTAAAGATTAATGATGAGGATAGTTTGTTGGTAATTAATGATGAACCAAAGTTTGTTGTTAAGACCCCAACGGATGTTCTTTCATGTGTTCGGGAGTATGCTTTGAAGAAAGGTATGCGTCATTTCACGGTAGATGATATCGTTCAAAATAAGAAAATTGGCACATCAGGTGATGTTCAGATAAGTGATAGTCATCTTATGTTCTTGACTATCAAGAAGCATAACAAGGCTGCAGCATAGTTAACAAGAGTTAGTCCGGCACTAATTCTTGTTTAGGTTTTAGTGTCGGACAACCTTTGGAGGTTTCTGTGAGCATAGGTAGGGAAGATATAAATCCAGTTATTAGACTTTGTAAAGAAGTTTTTGAGGAGAATCCTCATTTAGACCATTATATGAATAGTATTTCCATTGGTGAGAGAACTATTGATGGGCGATATAAAAATGTATACCGAGCAAAAATAAATATACCAAGCAATCTTGAATTGACTCCTGGATCGGAGTCTATAACGGGTAGGTCAGACGGCACGGAATGGTCATCAATACATTTTGAAAAGATGGATCATAAGAGTTTGGTGAATACTATCAGTCCAGAGGCGACTAGACGACAAGAAGATTCTTATGATCGGTATAGTCACAGAACACATACTGAGAAGAAGGATCTGACCAGTTTTCGATTATATACTCCATATTCTCTGTTACATGAAAGTGGAGCTATGCATTCAATGGGTGTTCGAGTGATGAAAGATATTCGAACTAGAGGTGCATTGATTAATTTTAATCAAATAAAAGAACAATTACAGCTACATCAAAATACTATCAGTAAGAGAGTAACTGAATTTTATTATGTAGGAAAGAGAAATATATTTCTTGGTGCTGCGATTACGGATGGTTTTTTAATTATTCGTCTTCAGACAATAAAGAATATTCTTCGTTATAATTCTAGGGAGACTGCGAAGGAAGCGCTGAAGGCTATTCTTACAGCATTCGATAAATTGAATGAGGTATTTACTAAAGTAAATATCAGGGACTGTGAAGATAAATTACATCCGATTATCACGAATAAGATATATTCACTAGCTGCAACTGATAGGTATTTCTTCCCCACATCAAGGATGCATCTTGAGGAAGTTGAATATTTTCGAAAGAATATTAAGAAATTAGTTACCAAATTCATGACTACATTCACGAAAAATACGGCATTTGGTATTGACGGTAGATATTCTTATTCAACCATTATCGAAAACATATTGACAGAGAGAAGAGAACGAGAACAAAATCTGGTACAAAATTCATTTATGGAAGGAATGCAATTTGGGTTAAAAATTGAGATGGTAGGATGGCATCCAATTAAAAATCCAGATTTTGCAGCTAACCTGCGACGAGATGATGTCACATCTATATGGTGGACGAAGGATGTAAGTGTTATTCCAGATACATTCGTATATCAAAGTAAGCATTATAGAATTCCTGAGGATAAAAGAAAATGGCATATAACTAAATTATTTGTAAATCAACATGGTAATATGTATTGTAAAGATGCAAGTGGTTGTCCAGAGCATCCCAATGTTAGTAGCGGAAAAGTTTGTACTGGGAATCTTATTATTGATTTTAAAGATAAAGATACTCTATTAAGTGAGACTTTGATAAACGCTGAAAGATTATTGGATGTTATTAATTATGATTCCCCTCATCATCGTCAGGATAGAGATCCTCTAATGGAAGTTTCAGAAGAACTTTATGTTCTAGACGAAAATCATAGAGATGACTTCGAAACTGAACATGTACAATCAATTAGAGAATTGGATCTAGATTCATGCGAGGAGATTGATCTCTCTGAGGGTGGGACGTCTATACCAGACGGAATAGATGCAGAAATAGTACTGGATGATGAAGGTACTGAAATTGGTATTGCTATAGCTGAAGATGAATCGGTAGATATTGAAGAAGTTGAAGATCGGCATATTATATATAGGGATGACGTTCCTACCGAGGCTGATACATATTACTATGATGGTAATGGTAATGATAATGGTAATGATACTTCTAATGTGAATGTAAATGATCCTATTACAACAGAAGCAGCTGCTGCATGGTCATATAGTACGAATGCCGAAGTCGTTTTGGATGATGGCACAACTCGCCCTAGAGTAATAATTCAACCGTTACCGGGTGAACTGCCTGAAGTCATACATGTACCTGAAGGTATGTTATCGTTAGGTGACAATAATATTATTAGTTAGGAGAGATCATGTCAATAATGTCTGATATTAGAAATCGTCAAAGGGACCTTGAGTTGGATGCCTTTGATATTGTTGTGGTGATTGGAGTTGGCGGAATTGGTTCGTGGGTCGCTTTGAATCTGGGTTTGTCAGGTATAGTTAAAAACTTGATCCTGATAGACCCAGATGTGGTCGAAAGTTCCAATTTAAATAGAACGCCTTTTAGGTTAGCGGATATTGGAGCACCAAAGGTTGATGCTATGAAATATCTAATTCTTGAAAGACGGGCAATAGATGTTACCATATTTATGGAAAAGACAAGTAAAAAAATAAATAGAATGGTTCGGAAAATTATCACAGAGAACTCTAGAGGTATGTGTGCGATAATTGATTGTAGGGATGAAATATTTACAGATATGTATGATGTCCCTGTACAATATTATTACAAAATTGGATATGATGGATTAGATATTACTATTGATGGTGACCCTAAAAGTACTGTTGTGATGGGGGAGGGGAATGGATATGAGGTAACACCTTCGTTTATATGTCCAGCCCAATTTGCAGCAAATCTTGTAGTGAGTGATTTGTTAGTAGATAGGTATAATCCATCAAATGAAGATATATCTTATCCAGTTAATGAAGGTGGTAAATTGAAGGGTATTATTACGTTTAGTATGTTGAACATATTTGACTTAATTTCAAAAGGGAGTGAATAATGGCAGCAACAGCATTAAATCTGGGAGGAGATTCTGATGAAGTGGATCTCTCTGCAGATACTCAAGAAAAACCAGGTAGTAAAGCTTCTAGTGGTTCAGATGATGATACATTGGATCTGACTGTACGAACTGGTACATCATTGGAATTGCCTGGTTCCCATCAAAAGGGTGGCGATAAGATGTGGTCACTTGAGGAATTAAAAGTAATCAAGCCACCAATTCTTGGTTATGTGCCTCAACATATTGTATTGATGATGAGGAGTATTGAGGCTAAAATTGCCCCGTCTAGACTTGAGTTTGGGGCATTTCTCAAAGGGACAATCGAAGATGGTAGATTGATATTGACTGAGGATTTTCTTGTGTTGAAGCAACAGGTAACTGGTGCAACAATTGACTTTCAAGAAGATCCTCCTGATGATTATAACGGTGTCATTCATAGACATCCTGGAGGTTGTAAAAACTTCAGTGGCGTAGATGATAAATCTATTAATGAAAATTATGATTTCTCATTACTATATGTAGATAACCATATCACTCATGGTATTATTAATCTAAAACTTGGTGATGGTTTAAGGTTACAAGTACCATTATTGGTTAGGGTGGTTTACCCAATCAGTAAGGATATTGGTAACATCATTGAAAATATCCATGTGGCTCCTAGACCGAAGGCGAGACAGCAACAATCACCTTTGGCTAAAAGACAAACTCATAATCAGATTCCATTCTGGGAACAAGAGAATGGGGGCAGTTCTAGTACTGGGGTAGATGATGGGGACCCTGATACACCAGAAGAGATGCTGTATGATCTTGGGGGGGGATTTACGTTTGATGGAACATACATATATGATGATGAAGAGGAAATAGTAGAAGATCATGATCTTCCTGAAATATATCAGCAAGCGTATATGAATGCTATAATGGAAATGGAGGAATTATGCTACGAGTAGGAATTGGGGATATACATCTTTCTGGGTATCAATCAGATACCTTGAGTGATGATGGATTAACCAAACGTCTGAGTGTGATAATGGCATCTCTGAGGCAAATCGGAGACTATTGTCGCACAAATAATATAAAGAATTTTGAAATATGGGGAGACTTGATCAATGATAAAGACTTGATCTATACAGTAGCCCAAACAGCTTTCAAAGACTTTCTAGTTGAATATTCAGATATAGAGTTTATTCTTATATCAGGTAACCATGATTTAAGTAGTACTGGGGAAACTCAGGTTAGTGCTATTTCTGTCTTTGAGGGTTACCCGAATGTGACTGTAGTCAATGGTGTTCTGAAACAAGGCAATCGAACCTACTTGGCATTTTGTCATAATATGTTTGATGTCTTGAAGGAAATGGAACCGACTGATATACTCATTAGCCATTTTGGTATAAGTGAGGCAATGATGCAGTCGGGTCTATCTATATCAACCAATGTAACTATGAAGGATTTGAGAAAATTCAAACTGGTTCTATTGGGTCATTATCATAAACCACAAGATATTGTAGATGGTTCAACCCATTTATGGTATTCTGGTAATATAGCTCACTTAACATGGAACGATAAGAATGAACAGAAAAGGTTTCTCGTTTATGATGATGAAACTTTTGAAGTTACTCCTGTTGATATAGTTGGATTTCCTGAATATCGAGAATTCATTATTAATGATAAGGAAGAGGCTGTAACTGTACTGGCAGAAGCTGAGAAAGCCAAAAATGATGGGCACTCGGTTCGAGTCAAGAAGTTATTCGAAGGAGAGATGGAAGCAGCATCTGATCTATTCATTATTGAAAATCAGAAAGAAGTTGATGTTACTGATAGAGGCGTAGATGTAACTCAGACAACCGAAGTGAAAATGCGTACTTATATGGGGATCAAGGATGTTCCTGATGATCAACATGATGAGTATATTGGTGTATTACAAGAACATGATATAGTCTAGGAGGATAATGCAAGATATATATTTCGATAAAATCACAATGACTAATGTTCGTTGTCATGAGGAAATGGAATTGGATTTCCCGACTGGACAATTCACTGCTATTGTGGGAAAGAATGGAAAGGGCAAATCGACTGTGTTTAAAGCACTTTCGTTAGCCCTATATGGGGATGACGGAGAAGGTAATCGTGTTGCTGATATGGTTAATAAGAAGCACGGTAAAGGGTTATCTGTTATCTTTACATTCAGAATCCTTGAAGATGGGAGGGAAGATAAATACAGAATTGAACTATATTATAAATTCCCAAAGAAGCCTGATAAGGTATTTTTGTTCAAGAATGAAGTTGATATCAGCGGGAAGACAAAATCAGATACTTATAAACGGATAGAATCTGCTTATCTTCCAAAACCGGTACATCATAATAGTGTTTATTTTGGTCAGCAGGTAAAGGATTTCTTTACTGCGTTGACTAACTCCGATCAAAAAGAGATATTCAATGCTATATTGATGATGTATGAATGGGAAGAACGATATAAGAAAGCCGACGTAGTTCTTAAATCGATCAATGCTGAGATCGGCCCTATTAAGGATAGACTATTACAGATTGATAGTATTATTCCTGAAAAGGAAAGTCTCTTGATATCTCAACAGAAAGATAATGAACGAAAGGTTGAGGAAACAAAACAAGAGATTGATAAGTTAACTTTGGTATTAAAGGAATGTGATAAAAAGATTGCTGCTATGGAAGCTGATAAGGAAGCTTTTGGTTTTGACGATAATAAGTTGAAAGAAGCAAGATTGAAACATTCGCAGTTAGGTAGTCAACAGACTACTATCAATACTAAGATTAGTGAAATGGCGGGAACACTAGAGGAAAAAGTGGAAGTCGTAACTAATCAACTTATTAGCGAAAAAACGGCTGTTCTTAGTAAAGGTAAGAACGAGATATCAACCTTCTTTAACCGTCAAAAAACTGACGAATCAAGTAAGTTAAAGTTGGTCATGGAGCGTATGACACAGATATCTAAACAGTTTTCGTGTGATAGTTTAGAAACTGAAAGACGTACGTTTGAAACGGAAAAAAGAAAAGAACAGAGATACATTGACTCTGAAATATATAAGGTAGATTCTGAATTCTCAACTGCTGAACTGCAAACCGAGAAGGATGATAGACTTAAGAGCCTAGATAAGAAAAAGAATGTAATATCCAATGAGTCAAATGAATTAAAATTTGCAGCAGAGGATGTTAAGAAAGAAATATCTAGACTCGAAGATTCTATAACTACCGATAAAGATTCATTACTCGAGGAGGAAGGCACATGCAGTAAGTGTGGTCAAGTCCTTGGTAAAGAACATAGAGAAAAAATAGAACTTGAAATTGTTGATAATCAACAAGCTCTTAGTGAACTCAATAATGACCTTGAGTTGAAACGATCAAAGTTTGTTGAGATCAAGTCTGAATATGATGAAATTACTCGGTTGATTCTTTCTGAAGAATCTAGCTATAATGAGATGATTTCGGAGAAGACTAAGAAACGTAATGATAAGAAATCTGATCTTGAAAGAAAGAAAACTCTAATAGAGTTGGAGATTTCTGAAACTGACGAGTCTATATCTAAAAAGATATTGGCAAGGAGGTTACAAGAAAAGGATGAATTGGCTGATGTTGAATCTGAACAAGAAGTGATTGAAAACAAGATCGGAGATATTACAGCCGTTGAGGTTGTTAAACTATCAGAAATCGAAGATTCAGTTACAAAAGATTTTGACAAAAGGAAAATGGAACAAATAGAAAATATTGAATCTGGTTTGATCACTGAACAAAATGAACTACAGAAACAATATGATAAATTAGAAGTTGATATTGGTGAAAATCAAATCGAACAAGGGAAGTTAGAAGATACAGAGAAAGCTATTCAAAGCATAGATATGAGTATTCATGTTGAGATACAAACAAAAACGATGAATGCTGATAGAATCTCAAACCTCCAAACAGTAACTACCGATGAATCAAACATTGTATCAACTCGAACAGAAATAGAAACATTAACTAATGAAAAAGATACTCTCTCTGAACAAAATTCATCAAAACTTAGAAAAATTGAAATACTGAGTTTTTGGAAAGAGGGATTCTCGGATCGTGGAATTAAAAGTATGTTGATTGATTCCGCTATTCCATTAATGAATAGAGTTTGTCGCGAAGAACTTGAAAAGGTTAGTGGTGGCAAATTTATAGTATCGTTTGATACTATTAGCGAAACTAAGTCGGGCGATGTAAAAGATAAGTTTGCTGTTCATGTGTTGAACTGCGAAACAGGTGCAGACGATCATAAACTTCTATCTGGTGGAGAAAAACGGTTAGTTGATTTATGCAGTATGAAAGCTATTCGTGCACTTCAGGAAAATCAATATCAGAAAGTGGTACATGTGACATTGTATGATGAAGCATTGGATGCACTTGATGATGATAACGCAGCAGTTTTCTGTAGACTAATGAAGCAGATGTCATCAGATCAAAGCGTTAATATAATCACTCATAAAATATTTCAAAATATGGAGGCCGATCGGGTATTCAAATTATGACATGTTTGGTATGTGGCAGAATATGTAATACATTTCAGTCATTATCTAGTCATATAAAGATTCATAATATAACATCAAAAGAATATTATGATTTATACCTAAAAAGTGAAGATGAGCATCTGTGTTATTGTGGGAACCAAAAACGTTGGAGTAGTTTAAGAAACGGTTATACACAATATTGTTCGCATAGATGCTCATCTAATCATCCATCTACTCAGAAGAAATATAGGGATACATGTATACTTAAATATGGTAGGAAAAGTCATAATAATGTCGATGAAATTAAAAAATTAAAAAAAGAAACACTTCACCGGAATTATGATGGTGGTTTTAAAAATCCAAAAATCAGAAAGAGGAAAAAGGATACGTGTATTCACCGATATGGGGTTACGCACCAATTAAAATCTGAGTTGGTTCAAGAAAAACAAAAACAAACATGTATTACTAAATATGACGAATCTAATGTGAGTAAGGTAGATTCAATAAAAAGAAAGAAAAAAGATACATGTAATAGAAACCATTCAGTTGATTACCCTATGCAATCAGAAGATATTCAACAAAAGCAAATAAGGACTGTACAGAAGAGATATGGTTGTGATAATGTATCACAAAATAAAAAAGTTAGAGATAAGATTAAGAGAAGTTTATTCTTGAAATATGGAGTGGATAATTATTCAAAATGTGATGAAGCTAGAGAATTATTCAGGGAAAAATTGATTGATAGAATAAATAAATCATATTCGATGTATGGTACATTCACTCCGTGTATAGGATTGCTGGAGACTCAAGTATTAAATGAACTTCAAAATTATTGTGATTATAATATTCATAGGCAAAAGAGAATGAGTGGATATTTCCCAGATGGTTTTATAGAGGAAATAAATTTAATAGTTGAATTTTATGAAAACTGGCATAGATATAAATGGGCAATAAAACATGATGAATATAGAAGAAATTTTTTAATTAATAAATATAATTGTGGGTTTTTTATCATCAATGAATCTGATTGGTTGCATGATAAAACTGGAGTTATAAACCAATTTGTAGGATATATATGATTATTAAAAGTGGCGGCTTATTATATTTGTTTGATTTTGATGGCACGTTGGCAGGGAGCAGTCATTGGAAGAACTTATTGGTCAATAACATCGACTGCTTCCGCAGCGGAGCTTATTTAGATCCATCACAGTTTGATATTAGATGGAGCATATTGACTGGAAGACCCAAGGTTGACAAACCATTCATCCGCACATTTTGCATATTGAATGGTTTAAAACCAGAAAAGGTATTCACATCAGATACTATGTTTTATAATTATGTCAGTGACGAAGAAAACTTCAAAGCTAAAACTCAATTCATAAAGGATATACTTGATGAAAAAATCCCTTTGGGGTTTAGACCTTTAAAGATTGAGAAGATTGCATATATTGACAATGATGAAAATTGTCTCAAATATATGAATTCAACTAGAGGAAATTATAGATATATGGCTATGTCGGTTAAAGATTTGTTTGAACAAAAAATTCCATTGACGATGGTATAGGAGATTAGTATGGCTGACCACGGTAAACCAAAAACAATTAAGTTTGATCAGAAGAGTGATGAAGATATTAGAGCTAATGCGAAAAAGATCCATGAACTGGCAATGCTTTTAAAAGAAGCTGGATTTTTAGTAAGGACAATATCTGGGAGAGTAACTTCGTTTGAACTAAGGAAGGCATATAAGCTTCCGAGGAAAAATAGTTATTCATTAATTGAATTTGTGCATAGTGGCGATGATAAAAATGCTGAAATTCAAGATTGGATTACGATCAATACGAAAGTAAAGGTTATTAATTCAGGAATTTATAAATACGGTGATGGTGTTGAGGTTTTCCATCTCATAGCAGATTGTAACTAACTAAAGGAAATAAATGTTAGGAAAAGTCCATGTGATTGGATGTGGCACCATTGGTTCCAACCTGGCTTTTACTTTAGCACAACATAGATTGTGTAGCGAAATTCATTTATATGATTTCGATATTGTAGGAAGAGAAACTACACAATTTATGTTTCCGTTTGGTAGAGATGTCGCATCGATAAATAAAATTAATATTGTTAAAACGTATATTGAATCTATTACAGATATACCAGTATATCTATCACATAATAAGATAGATAAACCAATTAGTGATGGTTATGTAATTGATTGCAGGGATCGAAAAGATAATATTATTAATGCTGACATTAGATTGTCTTTAGATAACCATATATTAATTATCGACACAACTCCTGATATTTCAGAATTTGATTTTTCTAGTTATTGTTTGGTCAGAAAACCTGAATATATTGTTACTGCGATTGGTATTATCATGCACTTTATCCAATCCAATAAATCGAAAAATAAAATGAAGATTATGTTTGATTTGGATGAAACGTTTAGTGATTATAGAGTCATACCAGGAGGAGTAAAGTAGTATGGTTTGGATGAGAGACAAATTAGTAAATCAAGATGACTTATCTTCAACTCTACGGAGAGAAGGGGTATCTGGGTGTAGGGTTAGAACGAAATTTCTAGAGGATTCAGATTTTCAGATAAACCACAAACTCGATATGCCCAATGATGAATCATTTGTAAAGGAAGTAATTGATAAAATATCTGACATGGCTGAGAAACTGCCGCATAACCAAATAGTCTTGAATATTAAGATGCATGATACGGTTGTTGAAGTATCAGTAAATCCAGTAACAGGAGCAGCATAGAGTGTTAGAAAAGTTGGGAAATCTTATTAGTAAATATTGTTTACCTACTATGATAGATGATAACAAAAACTTTTCTGAAAATTTTGAAATAGTGAAACGAATTATCAGAAATGGTGATTATCATATATCTGCTAAATTGGATGTGTTGAAATTAGAGAAACAATCAGAAATACAAGAATTGTTTTTTGAATCCGATCAAGGCAAAATGAGGATACGGGAATTCTTAGATAACGGATATCGTTTGGATGGGGATTGTATAGTTTGTGGTTCATATATCCCAGTTGAAATAGTGAGTTATGATAGAAATAAAGTAAAGTTGGTTGATTCAGATAAATTCAAAGAATATGGTTTTGGTATTCAAGAGTTTAGAATTTATCTGGATCTTAGAATTTTTGACGTATACTGCAAAGGATTACATCCAAATGTGAATCCGAACACTAATAAATTTTGTATCGATAATAGTATAACTATTCTTGAGATCACATATGATAATATTGAAAATTTTGTTAAGCCTATTCTTGGTTGTATAAATCTTAGTTTTGCATATTTAG
>Ga0222694_1000053_pt1 | contig 32482 bp, 30 predicted proteins | sample AntAcemetage1333_FD_181145 | JGI IMG/M metagenome (GOLD analysis project Ga0222694, IMG submission 181145) | Saline water microbial communities from Ace Lake, Antarctica - #1333 | ecosystem: Environmental > Aquatic > Non-marine Saline and Alkaline > Saline | place: Antarctica: Ace Lake...
AGTCACTTCATCGTTTCCCGGGACTACTGCGATCCACGCCCGCTGCTCCCCGTCCTTTTCAGCATACACGATCCCCACAGATCCGATCGTAGCACCCGGATTGAACCAATTAACATTCAGCACCCGCCATCCATTATGCAGGGGAAGTGGCTCTCCATTAACCCTATACGTGTCTCTCATAACTCATTTCCTTTTTTCGTTTTTTTGTCAATTTGCCTTTGCAGTGCCCACAGAGAACTCCGTGCTTTTTCTTCCCATTCACAGAGAGCTCAAAAGTCTTTTTGCCCTTCCATGCCCCGCACCCGCCTTCCGTTTTAGGAAGGCATTTTAGTAGTTCATCTGGCATTATAGAGATCTCACAAAAGCCTTCAGGTTTTTCCTGTAGGCTGTTTCCTCAGATTGCTGGATCTGCTCTTCAGCTTCTGCCTGTTCATCCTCTAAGATCGTTTCTTCATATCGAGTTTCACCCAGAGTTTCCCGGTCATGATCTGAGAACGTATCAAATGATACCCTTCCATCCCATCGTGCATGTATCATGGCTTTGATCACCCGGTTATAATGGAGCACCGTATTTGTCATTCCCCGGCTAACTAACCGATAATGCAGCCCTCTAACAGTGAGCTCCCCGGGTTCATAATTGGGGATCTCTTCCAGAGCATTTTCGATGATCCACTTTCTGGTAAATTTATCCATCTTCTTTTTAGCCATGATCTTCCCCCGGTTCTGGAGTAGTCCCTGCCACTGGCAATGCAATTTCTGCCTTCAGAATATCCTTCACATCAGATCACAGAAATCGAATAGCTCTTGAGCAAAATCGTGGATCATTACTTCCGCTGCTTTGCTCCAGTTAAACCTTTTGGCTATTATCAGCAATGATGCCATGTATTCCGGGGGGTATCCCTCAGACTGGATGTAATTCACGATATCTGCCAAGATCTTAGCAGCATCCGGATCTAATACTGGAGTATCGATCTCCCCGGTATCTCCTGTCATGCCATAGGTGAATTTTATCAGGGATCCAATCACAGGGACTGAATTCAGATCGTTTTTGAGATCTTCCAGAACACCTATCAGAGCAGGATTATCACGAAAATCTGTCTGGATCCCGTCCAGTTTTTTTATCAGTGGTTGTGGATCAATTTTTACTATCAGTGACATTTTCTACCTCTACTTCAGTTGTGGGGAATGCATCTACTGTCATTCCCACCTGTTTGATTTGTACCAGAGTAACACCACGCTTTTCCAGCCTGTCCAGCTTTTTATGATCCCGCTCCATTGGATCCACTACATATTCGCTCCATTGGATCCACTACATATTCGATCGCATCCGGTTTGAATACATTGAAGATCGTGGGGATCCATACAGGATCATCATGCTCCAGAGTAGTATCTGAATCAATGCTCCAGCCTTCCTGATCGGATGCTTTGATTTGCTTGCCTTTTCGATGTGCCAGAAATACCCATGTTTCACCCAGCTTAAAATCGTTTGGGATCTGGGAGATCCGCCGGGATATCCCCTGCAGCATAGATTCCTGATTGAAGCTCTCTGGAGTAGGATAGTAAGCCTCACCTACCCACAGCAGCCCAGCCTTCGTGATCATGCTTGTATCGAAGTTTATTGGGCAATATGGATGGCAGTCTGGGTTCACTACCCCGGGCTCTGCAGCATATTTGCATTTCTGATTCTTGAATAGCTGGCTTGGATCTATCCACGTCCATCCCCGGGCTGGTTTTATCCCTGCTCCACAGCATGAACATACTTCGATCTCCAGCGGTAATTTTCCGCATGTGCTGAACATCGAACTTGATTTTAGATACAGTCCCCCGGGCTTTCTCCAGCCACATCCTCTGATCTTATCTTTTACTGTTTTTGGCATCATTGTCCTCTTCCGGATATGATCCGCCCATCGCTGCATCAGTGAATTCTAAACTCCTTATCATCTGATCAGCTTTTTTGAGCAGACTTTTTCGCTCATGTTTAGTTAGCCCACGCTCCAAGTTCCCGAGTCTGTTCACTTCGTAGGAGAGTGTCTTTTTCATTGCAGCATACTCCAGATCCCGCTGGTGATCTCTCATTAACAGAAAAACCACCAGCCCTATCAGGATCATGAATACTGCTCTTGTCAAAAATTTTTTCATGCTTTTTCCCCTATCTGGGGAGCTTGAAAATACTCTGCTATGCCTGATTTACTGAATCACTGGTGAACATCAGCGTTTCAAATCTAAATAGTTGGAATTTTGAATCCTTTGCGATATCTGCTTTTTTGCACAGCATTCCGATCACAGCATCACGATCTACAATCATCCCTTTTTGCGAATTTTCACCGAACATAGTGCTTGGTATCTCTTGGGGCATTATAATCGCCTGCTTCGAATCCTCACCCCCTTGAAACAGATACAGACCGTGCTTTCTGGGAATCAGTTTTGTGGTTCCACTCATCGCCTGCATCTTGTCAATGATATTTACCTCAATACCCACAATTCCTTTACGGGTTTTGATCACTCCTGCAAACTCTTCTGATTCAGCAAGTTCATTCATGCTTTCATCAATGGCTATTCTCAGATTATCTGTCACCTGTGCCAATCTCCAGCCCCGGTAGATCTTGCCTGCCATTACCCGGATGTACACTCCCAGATCTCCTGAGTGCATCATATCAGCCTTTGGGAGCTTCTTTAGCTTGGCTTTACTTATGATTGCTTTTACAAATTCGATGATATCTACCTGTTCACTTTTTACTAACTGCATTTGTTTCTCCTGTTTTGATTACTGTCAATTTTAAGCGTAAGAATGTGAGGGGGAAATCTCCAAGCTGAAGTAACAGCACCACGCCCAGAACTCACGCAAGACCGGGTTAGGGTAGAAGAGATTTCCCCAGAATATTCTGAAGTGAGAATCATCCCCGGGATACCCCTTCAGGGAGCCCAAAAAAAATTCGATCCTTCGGATGGATAAGGGGTACATCGATCAATCCGAAAAGTACACCCTCTGAGGGGACGTATTGAATATCTCCGCATTTCGTTAGGTATCCATCCTTCCCTTCGTATCCCCATGACTTCCATTCTGAAGCCAAATACCGACTGAAATCAGCGGATCCAGTGCGGATCGCCATGATGTATCCCCAGTTTTTCGAATTTGCTGTGAATAGATCTATTTTGATTCCTTCCGGAGTCATAAGCTGAATATATTTTCCACTTTCCGGGGATCCTTTGATGATTTTTGCTGCCATATTTCGAACTACAGCACCAAAATTTACATCCCGCTCCAGATCAGTAGAAAATAATCCACCTTGAACCATATTTGGCTGGCATACGATTTCGATATCTCCCACCGTTTCACATTCCCGGCGAATAGATCCTGCAATTTCCACACGCTCACATAACGGGGACAGTCTGAGCACGTACTTCTCTGCAATATCTTTTGCATATTTCAGTGGATATCTTGGTTTATCGGTCATAAGCCCACCGCCTTTCAAGACGTTCCCTGTCCTGTTTTCTGCCCAGATAATACATTTCCAGAGATCGAGCCCATTTATAATAATGGGTTTTTTCTTCGATCTTCCAGATAATAGTATTCAAAAGATCATAGATCCTTCCCGGGCATCTGGCTATAAAGCGTTCACTATCAAAAAATCCCTGCAGATCTGCAATGATCTGATTTGGATCGTTCCAAAATGTTTCCGGAACTATGGATTTTTGCATTTTGATTTCGATGGGATCTCCACCGCCTTCAGGAATTATATGCATCTTCAAATCCGTGGCAAGGAATACCTTTTTTTTGCTCCCCTGCTCTGGCATGTTTTTTGATTCTGCCTGCATTTCATTTTCCTCTACTACATCGCTCACAGGTTGATTTATGTATTCATCTTCAAAAGTGGCTTTCGAACCCAGATAGTATTCAATACCATGAGCTAAGGCATCTGCAGTATCTGGATTCACGGGTATCTCTGGATCCTCTTCCGGTTCGGAGATCTCTTCTGCTGCTTCATCAGTATCTTCACCAGATAATTCACTGTCTAACTGAGCTTCCCGGCTTTTGACATACTCCAGAGCATAATCCATTTCACTCTGGGCTTCTACTTCAGCTTCAGGAACTGGAGTAGGGACAGCAGCGGGCTCTGGTGCTACTTCCGCTGGCATACCAGCATCCCCCAGATCGGGGAGTTTAGGAGCAGCCTTTGCTGCTTCCTGCTCTCTCCGCTTTTCATGAGGGGAATTTGATGTATAGCTATCGGTTCTTATAAAAACCATTATTCAGCCTTCCTGAGAACAATCCCATTCACTACCAGATTAACATCCACATCTGGTAAGCCTTCAGGCTGTGCTACGATTTTATGCACATTATTATCTTGACAAATTTTATCGAATTCTGGATCCATAAAAGAATCCTTCCCCTGTTCGATCTGGATCTGGTGATCCTCAATAAAATCAAAGAAGAGCTCCCTGTGATCCCAGAATGAAATTCCGCTGTAGCCATCGATAGGATGATCCATAGTCATAACCATAACACCCCCGGGCTTCAGCCATTTCCACATAGCATCCAGCCACGGGCGGATATTTTCTGGCTCTACGTGCTCCATTGTGCTGATATTGTAGATGATATCGAAATACTCTGGGATAACCACCTTTTCAAGCTCTTGGGGAACTCCCAGCAGCATATTCAAGCGATCCCTGAATCTGGGATAGATATCTGCAGGATCTGCCCATCCATCATAGGACAATCCCAATCCCTCTTCAGCACCAGCAAGCACCCTTACAGCCCTCATGGATTGCAGATCTGTAAAAGTATGATGCTCCCAGATCTCCGCTGTTTCATACATCGATAACAAGGCAAAAGGGAACTGCTGATTAGATCCTATATCCAAGATCTTTGCATTTGCGCCGGGCATACTGGATTCCAGAGCCCATGCATATTCTACCCGTCTGGGCATGTACCATGCATTATGCTTATTGCCGATTGGAACCCTGTCTTTTTTATCCCCAATAACTGTCTCACAAAGGGCATCAGCTATTCGATCGAATAGTGCCCGGTACTTATTAAAGTCAGTAACCCTCAGAATCATTTTTCACCTACCATTTTTATTATTGAGATTATTATTCCACCTATCATCAGACCTATCCAGCAGAACCCTACTATCCGAACCACTGGATCCATATTCCGGATCCGCCTGCAGTATTTACCCATTTTGCAATCCCCACGGGGTATTCCCTTTGTGCCCAAAGCCATCCCCCAGAGAGATCTGGGATCCGGGCTGAACCGGGGCATCCCGGTTAAACATATTGAGGGGGTTCACTTTATAATTTGCATATTTACAGGCATCTATATCCTGATCTAATGCTGTCCTGCGATCAGTAAGGTGCTCCATAGTTGTGATCATCCCCGTGGGAGCACTCACCCACCAGTATCCATTGGATCCGGATCCGATCGGAAACTTCCATACATGCCTGAGATAATGAACCATAGATCTCACTTCCACATCTGAGACACCTTTGATCCGTACCATTAGGGGCAGATCCTTATCCTGTCCCTGCCAGTGGAGCCTGATCAGTTTTGTCTTTACTCCAGTGGAGAGATATGTAATAGCTCTTACTTCAGTCTGAGTCATGAACTTGTTTTTGGAAGTGGCTACACCGATCAGCTTGGCTGTAATTGGAGCCAGAGGCTTCCCATCTTCACCCACACCCAAATGCTTATTCATGAGCTCCATAGCTAACCATTCCAGCCACTTTAAGGCTTTGGGGGTAGCTCCATCGAAATCTTCAAAGTGTCTTGCCATCTTTAGTCCTCTTCCGGTTCAGTGCAATTCCCATGCAGTTCAAAAAATGCTGCTGTTATGTCATGTGATTCGATCTCAGTAATAGGATATCCCACTTTGATCTTATCATCACATCTGGAGCACACCAGAGTATCACCCTTCCGGACGATCCATAGCTGGAGCTCTTCATACATATCCTGAGTAGGATAGGCTATAGCAGATTTTTTATTCGTTATTTCTATGTGCCAGCCATCAGTTTCCGGGGTGGAATTTTTCTTTGGGCAGATGCAATTCAGGAAATATTCGCCATGATCTTCACACCATGCCATCCCGCCCCGGGTTGTCAGCTTGTCCGGATCCTTCACCAGAACCGGAGTAGTTCTATTAATTTTCATTTGTTCATTCTCTCTTGAAATTTAAGCTGGGCTATGTACCACCGACCAATTCCGATCGCATCAGCTTCATTATGATCCTTTTTCTCATCCAGATTGAGCTTGTAGGTATAGTTCACCAGTCTCAGCGTTACGATCTTTGCCTGCATACCCTTCCAATCCTGAGCACTCAGGAATTCCATGTACTCACTGGGCTTATCGATACCTGTATAGATCAGAACAGATCCAGCAATAACACCAGTGGCAAAATGATTTTGAGCCATCGCTTTTGCATTCTGCTGCTTGCCCCCTTTTTGATGCTTCCCATAAGTGAAGGATGTAGCTTTCTCAATGAGCACCTTCCGGATCATTTCCTCTTCCCCGGGGATCTTGCTATTCATATCGAAAAGGGTTCCGATCGCATTCCGGATCAATCTCACCTTTTCCATATCCGGGGCTCTCTTTTTTATCCTGAGAGTACCAGATAGAAGTAACTGCTCTGGGCACTCCACCAGACTGGATTCCATCACTGAATATCCAATATCATTCAAACTTGAATCAATCGATAGGATTCTCATTATTTTCCTTTTCTCTCCATCCATCGATGGATGCTTTGATCTGATCCCGGGAAAAACCCTTTTCAGATAGCTGGTAAACCATAGCTGTTACATCACGGCGAATCACGGGTTCATCACTGGGGGAATTATCAAAACATAAATTGCAATAGTTCTCATATCCCATGAAATATTGAGTGCAATCACGTTCAGCTATTTTTTTTATCTCTCCACAAGTCATACAAACGAAATACTTAAACTTTGCAGGCTTTGGGATCTTCCCCACATAAATATCGATCTTCTTAAAATGCAGCAGATCATCGATCCGCTTCACAGATCCATTAGGTGGATGATCATTTTTTGCTTTTACAAATACATCCAGAGCTTTTGAGGTAATATCAAATCCAAGACGTTCCACAGTCTCCACCAGTTGCTTCTGATATCCATTCATTGACTGCTCTGGCAAACCAAAGATTTTATATATCTTGCTCCACAGCGAAGCGATTTCAGAGGGGGTTTTACCTGTCCTTTTTAAGTCTCCTGTTAAGTCTATAGAAGGAACCGCCATATTTGGCATATCGGAACCGCCATTTATGGCAGATCCGGGGGACAGATTTGGCGTATCGGAACCCTCTGAACCGCCATTTTTGTCCTGCCCCTTTTTATGGAATTTCTTAGATTTTAAAATAGTGATTCTCAGACCGTTACCAGTGGATACAGTTTCAATATACTTCTCATCTACGAGCAGCTTCATATAGCGGTTATACTGTCTGGGTGATATGGGAATAAGTTTCTCCCACTCATTAAACGATATAGGCTTCCCACCAAGCACGTAACCCTTACCATTCTCTTCCTTTGTAACCTTATCAATGAGCATCCCATATAGCCATATAGCATTGCCCATCTTTTCCCAATGTTTTTTGCTAAACAATCCGCTCCAGATTCGAAGAGGAAACGATTGATCATTATTCATAGAATCCCCTTTTCATTCTGGGGGGAGCACATGGCTCCCCCCGTTCTGGTTATCATTAACTAACTATTCAATCACGATCCCGGCTCCCCCCGTTCTGGTTATCATTAACTAACTATTCAATCACGATCCCGGCTCCCCCATCCAGAGGGATAACCCGGATCACTGTATCTGCTATTTCCTGAAGTACGGGAACGTGAGTGATGTAAAAGAATTGCCCGAACTCTTCACCCAGCTTTTGTACCATTCGGCGGGCAAGCATGAGATTATTCTGATCGAATGCACCCCAGCCTTCATCGAAGATACAATGGTTAATCACTGCCCCTGTAGCATCTGCTTGGATCTTCGCCATAGATGCCCTGAGAGCATATCCAATAGCTACACGCTGGAACCCGGATGCTTCACCTAATGGGTGAGATCCACGATCATCGATAAAACTGATAACCACTTCATCCCGGGCAGCACCTGACTGGGTATCCTTCACAGCACTGATACTGAGCCTCAGAGTAGTATCGAACCCTTCATCTACACAAAGGAATCCATTAGCATACTCTTCGAATCTTGGCAGTGCTTTCTCCATCAGCAGATAGGGGATCCCATCCCGGGATACCGCTGCGATGTAATGGAGATATGCATTTATGTAAGCCAGCCCGGATTCATTGACTTGCTGCAGATGCAGCAGTTCAGTTTTCTGCTCTTCAAGCTGTCTCAGGTTTTCTTCCAGAGCTCCGATTTGTCTCAGATTGTCATTCAGAAGATTCTGGATCCCGGTTATGCTGGTTCCCAGAGAAGTGACTTTATTCTGTAATGGCTGAATTTCGACCACATCAGCCTGCAGAGCAGTTTTCTTCTCACTAAGGGTAGTCTGCCTTCCCTGAACATCCACAAGAGCTTCCTGTGCCGATTTTAGGGCTGTTTCTGCAGCTACTGATTGCTGTTTGATCTCTTCCCAGTTAGCAGCCTCTTCAGTTCTAATATTACTCTGCTGAAGTGAAAGCTGATTCTGGAGCCCGGTATGCTTAGGCTCCATTTCCTGCAGACGTTCACCCAGAGTAACATACTCAGTCTGGAACCCATCGATCTGATCTTCCAGAGGTTTCAGTAGATCTTCATTCTGCTGGATATCAGTAAGGATCCGAGATACATCTGGTTCCTGCAGATCTTCCAGCATCTGCTCTTGGGTTTCCAGTTCAGTCTTAGCCTGAAGAGCACTTTGCATGAGCTTACATTTTGGCTGGATATCCATGCCATTGCAGGGAACTTCTTTTGCCAAAGCTGCCTGATTTTTGAATCCATCGATCTTTTCATTTAGAGCAAACTGCTTCCGCTTGTGCTCCTGCAGAAGATTATCGTGCTCAGTGTTCAGATCTTTGATAGTGATCTTCAGAGCATTTACCCTCTTCAAAACAGCTTCCTTGTCAGTGAGGATCCCGGTACGTTTATCCTTCACCAGTTGGATAGATTCATTGAGCTCATTCAGAGTTTCCTGAGTATCCAGAGCTTTTGCCCTGAGATCCTTCAGCTTTTCGATCCCAGCATCAGCGATCTTACTCTTATCGATAATTCCCTGCTGGGTAGAAATCTCATCATTATGGTTATTCATCTTCACCCATAATGCAGAGAGTTCTGTATCGATCTCACGGATCTGATCATCGATCAGGGTAGCATCATTCAGTTTCTTTTCAGCAGCTTTCTGATCGTCCTGATAGCCCTGTATTTCGATTTCACGGAGCTTTTTGGTTTCAGTGTAATTATCATGAGTAGCCTTCAATCCCTCTTCCGCTGCTACTGCAGCAGTCAAAGAATCCAGCTTGGTAGTCACTGAATCATAATCAGCCCTCAGAGCTTTCATCTGGAGTTCAGCAATACCCTTCCGGAGATCAAACGATTTAAAGTTCATGCTCTCCTGAAGAGTATCCTTCATTTCAGCGGGAAGCATTGAACAAAGCAGATCTATTTCACTCTGGGATCCGAACCGTGTTGCACGATAAAGTTCATAGGATCCTACATGCTTTTCAATTTCTTCCTGAGTCTCACCAGAATTGCCTTCATTCACAGGGATCCACTCTTCAGTTTCAGGTACAAATTTAGAGAAAATAACATCTGAATTTGCTGCTCCCCGGGCAGTGATCCGCACTGTCCTTTTTACTCTGAACAGATCTTTAGATCCACGGGCTGAAAAATGGATCTCAGTCTCTGCAGACTGGGTTCCGTTTCGAACAGCATTCCCAATGAGGGTTCCCTTCCGGAGTTTCTTCCAGAGGCAAAAGCGTTCCACTTCAGCTATCTGGGATTTGCCCAGATGATTATCACCCACGATACAAATAATCTGCCCGAGTTCGTCAAACAGAATATCAATATCAATGAGGGGCTTGAAGTTTCTGGCTATGAGACGATGGATCTTATAATCCACTCCAGAGAGAAAATGCAGATCCCCGGCTGGGATCTCTGCAGTTACCTTTTCATCTATCTCATTCATCAGTTCAAGATTGGATCCACGCTCTGGATCCAGAGAGCTCCAGACTTCCAGCATGTTACTCATTCCAAGTTCCTGATCCATCTTATCAGCACGGATCCTGATTGGATCCAGCTTTTCGATCATGACCTTACTGGAGTGAACATTCTGATCTTCCAGATAGCGTTCGATCGTGGATTTGCTGATCATGGATGCAGTTTCCCGGTGGATCTGGATCCGGATCCGTACCTTCGAATCCTTCAGAGCAATCCCATCCAGCTTCTGGATGATATAGTTCATGGGATCTGGATTCCCTGCCAGTTCATCAGCAATGATCTCCACAGTAAGCATCTGGTGAGCGATTGGAATATAAATGGGGTTATGGGTTAATACTTCATTTGGATCCGTGGGTACATCCCAGAGCTCAAAAGATGGCTTCTGCAATTCCTGTGCAAACGTCAATGGAGCAGGAGATCCACAAAAGAATGCAGCACCTACGCCCTGCCTTTTGTGAAGATGCCCGTACATCCACTGGATAAGCCCATCGCCTAACCAGTCCCGATCTATTGCCAGATCGATCTCATTAGTGAGCACAGCTTCAGAATCAGCTAATCCACCAGCTATCAAACCATGCCCTACTCCGATCGTTCTAATGCCCTGCTTTTTGGCATCAGCAGCCCACACATAAGCCTGATCCAACATATCATGCATCAGTTTAGTCAATGCAGCATTAAGAGCTTTAGCATCGCCCTCATGATCCTGAGATAGATACACGTACTTTGATGGATGGGGGAGCGTGATAAACTGGATCTTTTCACCACCAGCAAAATCAATATAAAACTTCCTGAAGGTGGATGATAGGATCAGCCTATCATGGATCGATGGATGCTCCTTTGTAAGCCGGGCAAATAAACCAGTGATGGCATTTACCTTTTCCCAGTTGTTACTAAGATCATGGTTCCCGGGGATGATAATTGTCCTCTCAGATGCTTCTACAATCCGGAGAGCGGTTTCACGGATAACAAGGTTTTCCGTGGGAGTGATATAGCCACGCTTCATGATCAGATCCCCAGCGATTATAGAAATCGCTGGTTTGATCTGTTCTGCCTGTTCAGCTATGAAGGTTAGTGCTGGCTTTGTAATATCACTGATAGCATCATAGTGATGCCAGTCTGCAGTATGCAGGAATTTTAATACACTCAAAACTTACTCCCTATGCTGGAAAGCCATCGTCCACCTGATCTGCTGGGGTAGGCTGATCAAATGCCCACATCAGATTTTCGATCTGGTTTTCAGATTGCTTGTTAGTTAATTGATTGGCATCCAGAGGTTTTTTTGTGATGGGATGAATTAGAGCCTTGCCTTTGATCATTCGATCCATAGCAGCTATCCGTTCATCTGTCTGCATACTTTTGACCTCTTCCAAAAATATGTTACGCTGATCCGCCTCATTGATCCCACCATCAGGTCCAGCAGCTTCAGTGGTTTCTTCCACAGGGGTAAAATCCGCATCTTCTACTGAATCTTCAGGGGTGTTCTGCTGGGGGGGAGCATTTTCTTGATTGCCAAATACCTTTTTCATGGCATTGGATCCGTTATCAATGATTTCAGCACGGGTAGCTGGATCTGCTACCATTTCTTCCACATCCCTATCAATACGGGGGACTACAAATGGAAGGGCAAGCTCTTCAGGAGTGTACCACGGCTTCACATTGAGGGTTCTAATTAGTCGGTTCTTTGCGCCAGATTCTGCTAACGCTAATCCGTGCTTCCGGAGTTCGATTTCACGATCCCGGGTTTTACGTTCGATCAGCTTCACTGCTTTTGGATCGCCAGGGGTAAATGCTTTTGCACCCTGCCCAAATCCATCCAGCAGCCCGCCATCTTCCAGATCATTTGTCAGCTTCTGGTATTGCTCTTCCACATAAGCCTGAACATCCACGCCCTTTGTGGCCGATAACTCCACCTTTTGACCGTCTGCTTTAGTTACAAGAGCAGTGGCACGGAACTCAAAATAATCCCGGTTGCTGCGATCATCAGTGCGGATACACTTCTCAGGGATCCACACGATCCCCATTGTGAAAGCAATCTTATCGAGTGCTGTTTTTGTGAAGGATAGTTTTTTAGTCCACTTTCCATTCACCTTAGTTTTACCCAGCGAAAAAACTTCCTGAGATTGTGGATCTGGATCGATCTTTACTATTTCGATATTCAGCCTCTGAAATCGCTGAACATTCTCCACAAGCTGGGTGCTTGGGAATAACCGATTAAACTGGTTATCTGGATATTTTGCCTCCAGATCCTTCACGGTCATTAGTGCGGTTGATTTAGTTTCAGCCATTGGCATTCACCTTCCTCTGATTGGTTACGTTTTCTTTCCCTCACTATACACTTAACAGATCCCATTTGTCCAAATGGGATATTATTGCGGTTAAGAAATGGGTGAGAGTTTTAAGATTCGCTCTTGTTTGTTTGCATGGGTTGCGAGTGCCCGAGTAGCTTCTTTGGTGAAGTCACGATCATTCCGCTCTGCAATCCTAAGTAGTCTAATTTTCAATGATTTTGGCATCCTGAAATTAACGGGTACAAACTCTTCTTTTGGGGTTTTCTGCTCTTCGCTTCCTGCCATCCTACGCTCCTTATATTATATAATATTATGGGGTAATATAATTCCCACATGGCAAATACCATCCTTTTTTTCGTTTAGCTTTTTGGCAGTGAATATCGGTTCAATATTTCAGATCCTTCAAATCGCCCCGGAATTTTCCAAGATCCCTGCAGATCTATCAGTAGATCAGATCAGTGGTTTTGTGCAAGATCTCCACAATGAGGCAAAACGCTGCTTCCGGAATAAGGCTAAAATCGTGCATTCTGATCATCATGGATTAGATGCTGATTTCATGCTCCTGAAGGATGCTTATGAGGCATGTAAGCTGGTGGGTTTAGAGTATCGTGAACCGGGGAACTATGTTGGGATTGTTTTTGGCACAAGAGATCTGGAAGTAGTAGATGGACGTAGCTGCTGGGCATGGGTTAAAAATGCCCGGGGCTGGCGCATAGGGTACACCAGACACCCGGGCTGGGGACATGACACACGGAGTTCCACGGACGTTAGCCATCGTCCCCCATCTTTTACCTAATCAAATAAAGCCACATTTTCTTTTGCAAGCTCCCATGTAGGATCTGCAGTTAATGCACGTTCGAAAAAGCTCTTAGCCAGAGCCTTATTCGAATTCATGTAAATACATCCAAGATTATTCAGCGAGTATTTATTCTTTGGATCCAGATCTATAGAAACCCGGTAGGATTCCATCGCTTCGTATTGCTTGTTCAGAGCACCCAGAGCAGCACCAAGTATTTGATGATACTTTGAATCCAGTGGATCCTTTTCGATCGCTATCACAATGGCATCATGGCATCCCTGCCAGTCTCCATTTTCCTTACACTCTACAGCAAGCTCATAATAATTATGACCATTGGGGTTCTCTTCAGCCTTCAGCTTCCCGAGCTCCAGATACAATTTTCTCCGGTGCTCTTCTTTTTCCGGTGAAGATCCAGTATCACCCAGATTAAGCACACTGATCAGATCCTGCAGAGATTCATCCACATTCAGCCCAGCATCCTGCATAGAGTAGATCACAAGCTCATGGACAGGTAGAGTATGCTTGATCCGGGGATCGTTCCTGTAGAGCCTCACAGTAGGGGTAGGACAATGAAACGGATGCCCAGAAGCCAGTGGAAGATCCTCTGGATCCAGCGGGCGGGAATCTGTAGTAGCAAAATCACCAAGATTATCAGATAGGTTTTTCTGCATGATCGTGTACCCGTGAACGTCCGGATGCTTTATCGCTTCCAGAACAGTCTCCTGAGATCCCGGGGTGAGAACTTCATCCGCATCGAGCTCAAAGATCCATTCATGTTTTGCAAGTCCGGTCATTTCATTTTTGGCATGATCGAACCTAAAGGGGTAGTTCCCCCGGGAATAGATAGTAGCTCCATCTGCTTTTGCGATCTTAACAGTATCATCTGAAGAGTTATCGTCCAGCACTACTATTTCATCAGCAATCCCTATTACACTTTTGATCGCTTTGGCAATGTTTTTTGCTTCATTTCTGGCAAGGATACATACAGAGATCCCGGGAAGCAGATCTGCCTTCACCCGGTTTGTATAGACATAATACAGGAAGTGTTCTACCCGGTAGGCTGCTCCATCCACAGAGCCCATTGCCATTATCTCTTCCTCAGTAAAGCCGGGATTTATATGCTGGGGATCATCGTCATTTACGATCCCAAATCCACCATATCTGTGAGGGGTAGAGACTATCATCACACCATTTATATTCAAGTGAGCTTTGAGGGCTTCCATCAGCTTTGCTGGTTCTAATACATGCTCCAGAACTTCACCAGCATGGATAACATCGAAGAGCCTGCCATCCAAAACAGTATTGATCTGCTGAACATCGCCGTGGATCCACTCACCCCAATCGAATTCAAGATCAGCCACTTCCAGAGCAGCCTGAGAGAGATCCAGCCCGGTTAGGTTTTCATAACCGTTATCATAGAGCCCTTTGAGCAGTCCGCCTGTCCAGCATCCAGCATCCAGCACACTCACAGATCTATCTGCAGGCATGTGCTTTATTACTTCCTTAAAGCGGATCCCCACTGTGCTCATATCCTGATAATCGTCCACATGATCCACTGGATAGTATTTATGTACATTGGAATAGAAATCATGGAAGAGTTCATAATCAGCAGTAGATATATCACCCGCCCGGATCCTGAACTTTGCTGCTTTCATTTTCCGCTCGATGATCGCTTTTTCATCTATTGCAGCCAGCAGATTTGTAACAACATCATTCCACTGGTAGTTCTCTTCTATCCATCGCCTTCCTGCCCAGCTAAATGAATTGAATTGATCCAGACCATTTTGGATCTCATTAATACGCTGGATCATTTCTGTAGCTATATCTTCATCCGAGCGATCGAAGCTCCGGACTACATACCCAGTTCTACCGCTCTGGATCTTCTCAGGTAATGCACCCAGAGCGGTTGTAATAGGCACACATCCAGCACCCTGAGCTTCCAAAGCAATCATGCAGCACGTTTCAGCAAAAGTGGATGGGTAAATCATGAACATGGATTCACTCAGGATCTGCATTAGCTCTTCCCGGGGAACTGTCCCGTGATAGACCATTCCCTTTGTATTTTTGGCACGTTCATAGAGTTCTTTGAAGGGGGTATCATCGCCCTTGTAAACACCCAGATCTGAATAGATATGGATCTCTACTCCAGTTTCAGAAAACACCCGGGGAGCCATATCGATCAGCTTATCCAATCCCCTGAAGGGAGTAGATGCATAAATGGCACGTTTTGCTTTTCCACCGGGTAAAACTTTGGGGATCGTAGTGAGATCTACCCCATCCGTGGATACTATAATTTTCTCCACAGGCACACCCATCTTCAGGATCTGCTGCTTGTGGTATTCTGACACCACTATGAAGGTATCGAAATAATCATTACTCTCTTGGGATCCCAGTGGATCCATGTGCTCCTGATCGATATCATCAGATAGCTTCAGATGCTTGAATTTGCAATTTGTGTAAACAGTCATTTGGGGAAGTCTGCTGCAGATGAAGTGCTTGGACTTGTATCGATTTAGATCTCCAGCGACTTCTACCCGGATGAATCTCACATCAGCATATCCACCACTGTTCACGTTCCCACAGATTGCTACCCTGAAGCCCTTTTCAGCGAGTATCCGGGCATGGTATATCAATGCTGTTTCAGATCCGCCTAATGGCTCAGTTTCGATGCTATCTGGGGAGATCAGTGTGCTGTTCACCCAGAACAAATAATCCCACTCTTCATCGTCTCCAGCGAAGATCTGGGAAGGATCTGCTTCAGCATCTTTTCCCCAGATTTTTTTCCTCAATGGCTCTGATCCTTCAAACTTCTCTATGCTCATTGAATCCTTAGCAATCTGGTTCACATAAAGCTGGGCTATTTCTGCCTGATCATATCGCATTGCTCTGGTGTATTTGGCTTTGAATACCCGGCTTTTAGCTCTGAGCTTTTTCAGTGCTGCATCAGCCCATAGCTGCTGAACATCCGGATCTGCTGGATCCCCGGGGATGATAGTTCCAACACCCTTCAATATCTCAGGGGTTGCACCTGTCTCAGATGCAATAACATCCATACCCAGAGCGAGTGCTTCCACATGAGTCATTCCAAAGGTTTCATTGAATTCTGCCATAGGGCATAACATCAGCTTAAAATCAGCCATGTAATCCCAGAGCTCATGATGGGGACGTGATCGAAGGATCTGAACATCTGCAGCTTTGAGATCTGCATAGATCTGATCAGTGTTCTCACTGACATAATCCAGAGAATTCCGGAGCCCAAGAGGATCATCCGGGTTATAGTTACCCAGATCGTATGCCATCATGTGAAGCTCTGCAGAGGGTTCTGCTGCCCGGATCTTTTTGAAGATGGGAGCAAGATACTTTGCGGATCTCTCAGGACGTGAAATATTGATAGCCAGCATTGACTTCAAACCGCCCTTAGTATGATTATCCCTGATCTCTTTTGAATTACAGGGATCTCCGATAATAACCATTTTATCCTCAGTGAGCATTTCACGATCTGGGATCCCGAACCGGGAAAGCATATCTTGCTTGTGCCATTCTGAGAGCACTATGTATTTGAGATTTGGAGTGTTTTGTGTAGCTGGGATAAGCCCATCGTATGAAGGGGATATATTGTGAAGCCAGATGTAGTTCGGCTGATCCTTCAGGAAGATCTCTGGGGGATAGCATTCTATTGCTATTAATGCATCCCATCCAAATAGAGGATCGTAGCTGCTCAGATCATGCCAGCCCTGTGATTTCTGATCTACTTCACCAAAGAAGTGACAATCATGCCCAGAATCATTTAGAGATTTCCAGAGGTTTACTGCAGAGATCTCAGTTCCGCCTATGGCATGATCTTTTACACGATCTGGGGAGTACGGTACTGGAGCCATGTGATAGATTGCTATTTTCATGGCGATAACCGTGGCTGTTTAGGGGCAGTGGGCTCTTCTGCCATCGTGGGTTCTTCGTCCTTGTGTACGTTCTCAGGGTAGTTCACGCTGAATGCTCCCAGTACCTGATTTTTCCTCATGCCTACAAGCTCTTCATCTTTTTTAATTAACTCCAGACTTATCAGATAAACTCTCTTATCCAGTAGCTGGGCATACTCCTGAAGCGTATCAAAATCCATCTTTAGGATCTCTTCCCGGGAGTAATTTTTCTGTGGATCGATATACTTGAATTCTGAGCCCGGTTCTGGGCTCTGGTTGGCTTCTATCATGTTCTTTTTCCCTATGGTTCCCTATGTTAAAATATCTTAGTAGATATCTTGGCTGGTATGATAGCAGTTTTTAGATCTGGGTGCAATGTTTTCCGATGAAGATAAGCTGCCAGATCTTCCGCCTTGCCAGCATGATACCTTCCCGTTATCAGTGAGTACAATGGCAGATCCCATGCCTTTTTTACTAATCTGTATGGTAGATCTGCAGCGGGGAAGTATTTTACAGTTAATCTTTTCCCGTGAAAGCTCTCTGCAGTTGTAGATCGATAATCCCATTCTTTTACATTTGAGGCATATACAGCGATATCAAAATCAGATCTATCCCTGAACGTCCCCTGCACCCGGCTTCCTGCAGCATAGATTTCTACAATGTCATACCCGGGAGATTGAGCGATCACAGCAGCCCTGAGCTCTTTTAGAAGCTCTGGTGGATAGTCCTGAACTTTCAGCTTATCTATCACTTACAATATCTCAAAGGTTGTTACTAATCCGTCTTTTACAACTACTACCCATTCATCTGAGTTAAGATCCGTGAAATACCTGGTAAGGTTCGCACCATTGGTTCCATCAGAAGATTGAAAATTATTGAGCGTTTGGATCGTTCCTCCAGCGATAAAACTATCATCAGTTTTTAGAACACTTGGTGCAGATCTGTAGAGCCGGGTATTGGAATCTACAGTTCCGAATCCTATCCCATCAAAAAATAGGTTTATTGTACCTGTGGATGAAGCCCAGTATAAATAGGCTTCCGTTCCAGCAGTGTTCTCGGTGTGATGTGCATAGAGATCTGATCCTGCAGCACCAAGCAAGCCCGTATTCCAGCCTATAACAGTATTCGTATATCCGAATAATATTCCCTCCCATGAGCCGATTACATTCTCACCTATCTTGATTAATTCATTATCAGATGCATCATAAAAATGGAGCCTACCATTTACATAATCGATTTCTATACGCTGATTCCCAGAACCAGCACCTACAAAGCTACCAGTAGCATCTAATCCCTTCGCTTTATTTTCTACACTGGCAGCACGAGCATTTGCAGAAGATGCTTTATTATCAGCCAGAGTAGCAGCCTGCTTCGCTGTATTTGCGGATGCCTGAGCAAGTTTTGCCTTTTGATCAGCCAGTGCTGCATCCTGTCCAGAGGTTTTTGCCTTAGCATAAGCGGTATTTGCAGAAACCTGTGCGGATCCTGCTTTGTTATCTGCCAGCAATGCATCCTGTTTTGCAGTAGAGGCAATGGCATCAGCGGATAAGGATCTCACATCTGCAGACTGGGATCGTATATCAGCGGATCCTGCCTTCACGCTGGCACTACCAGCCTTCGCATCTGCTGATTTAGCCACGTTCTGGGCGGATGTAGCATTAGTATTTGCAGTGTTTGCTTTAGCCAGAGCGGTTTTACTTGAATTCTGGGCACTGACAGCATTTGCATCTGCTGTAGCTGATCTGGCATCAGCGGATTGGGATCTCACATCTGAAGATCCAGCTTTAATTAATGCACTTCCAGCTTTGACAATGGCACTATCAGCTTTGTTATCTGCCAGAGCAGCATCTTGTACTGCAGTGTTTGCCCGGGAGAGAGCACTACTTGCTTGGGATCCTGCAGATCCAGCACGAACGTCTGCTGAAGCTGCTTTTATGAGAGCAGATCCAGCCTTTTGATCAGCAAGTGAGGCATCTTCCACAGCAGTCTTGGCACGGGCATCAGCACTCCCAGCTTTCTGATCTGCCAGTGCTGCATCCTGCCCAGAGGTTTTTGCCTTAGCATAAGCTGTATTTGCACTTACCTGTGCGGATCCAGCCTTATTGTCTGCGAGTAAAGCATCCTGTTTTGCTGATTTAGCAATAGCATCTGCAGATCCAGCTTTTGTGCTGGCTGATTGAGATCTTACATCAGCAGATCCAGCCTTTATACTTGCACTGCCAGCCTTCGCATCAGCGGATTTAGCAGTGTTTTGGGCACTGGTTGCATTCGTGTCTGCTGTATTAGCCTTCGCTAAAGCGGTTTTTGAAGAATTCTGAGCACTAACAGCATTGGCATTTGCAGTGGCAGATCTGGCATCAGCAGAAGATGATCTAACATCAGCGGATCCAGCCTTAATTAATGCACTCCCAGATTTTACCAGAGCGGATCCTGCTTTATTGTCAGCCAGTAATGCATCCTGTCCAGAAGTCTTAGCTTTGGCATAAGCAGTATTTGCACTGACCTGAGCAGAGGCAGCTTTCTGATCTGCCAGAGTAGCATCCTGTTTTGCAGTTGTAGCTTTCGCTTCCCCGGACTTGGCACGGGATTCTGCAGAGGTTGCTGTATCCAGAGCCAAAGCAGCCTCACCACCAGCGGATATCGCCCGAGTGAGGGCACTACTTGCCTTCGCATCTGCAGAGCCTGATTTGACCAATGCGGAGCTTGCTTTATCATCTGCATCTGAAGCATCAGAAATAGCTTGGGTAGCATCGCCCTGAGCAGCTACAGCCTTTCCATCAGCCACACCAGCAGCAGTATCGGCATCAGCAGCAGCTTGTTTTGCAGTATTTGCAGTCACCTGAGCGGATCCAGCTTTTTGATCAGCGAGTAAAGCATCTTGTTTTGCTGTGGATGCAATGGCATCAGCACTCTGGGATCGTACATCTGCAGAGCCTGCTTTAATTGAAGCACTTTGAGATCTTACATCAGCAGAGCCTGCCTTTATGAATGCATCTGAAGCATCCTGAATAGCTGTATCTGCCCGGGCTTTTGCAGTCTGGGAACGAACATCAGCGGATCCTGCTTTTACGCTGGCAGATCCAGCCTTTACATCAGCGGATTGAGATCTCACATCAGCGGATCCCGCCTTTACTATTGCACTATCAGCTTTATTGTCTGCCAGTAAAGCATCTTGCTTCGCTGTCTGGGCAAGAGCATCCGCTGAAGTGGCTTTTGTTAGAGCGGATCCAGCTTTGGTATTCGCTGAAGATGCCCGAACATCTGCAGAATGAGATCTGGCTGTAGAATCACCTACATTTTCAAGCAGCTTAGATGCATCGTCTGGGAGCTTGCCATCTTTAAGGTTTGTGAACCCCGTATGAACTACTCCATCCGCCTGAACTACGTTTCCACCGCCCTCTTGAATCAGCGTTCCTGTAGGAAGATTCCCTGCAGGAAGAGCAGGGTTTGCATTTGGCTGGTAATCGCTCCAATTAGCATGAGCATATACAGCCCCTTCCGTGGATCCAGATTTGGTAGAGAAGTATGGATATACCTTAAATGTTATGAAATCATCCCCGGGGAGATTGATCGAGAACTTCCGAACAGTGGAATCCACTTTTACAGATGGACTGGAATCATCCACCGTTTGGGGAGATCCGGATCCGTGGCTCCATCGAACGATAAAACCATGAGCGAATTCAGAGCCCTGAGTGAATCCCCATTCAATCGTGACCTGAGCACTCAGTTTATTATTTACATGCCCTACAGGAGTAGATCCTGCAGCAAAGGAACCATTGGGAGCGGTATCGTTTACAAACTGCTCCACACCTTCGATCAGAGTATTAGATACTACCTCAATCCCATAGAGATTATCAGCGGGGGTAGTTCCCCCGCCTGTAAAAGTAACATCATACTTCCCAGACACCGGGCGGATGAACTCCCAGTATCCTTTTTGATCACCGACCTGCTTGGATTCAATGGTATCTATTCGAACAGAATCTGATTGGCGAACCAGATCTACCCGGACACCAGTAATTCCAATATTTCCGCTTAATGATTCCTGTGGCATTGGGGGATTAGTCTCCTACGATATCCACAAAGATTGTAGCAGCAGATCCCGCTGTATCGTGGGAATTATTCGTGAGGCTAATACTTGTGATATCTGTATTTGCCACCATGATTTCTGTGCCTGTAATTGTCTGAGCTCCACCGCCATCATTTAGGATAAATTCCACATCAGCATTAGCCACTGAGCCATCAGCAAAAACCGCATAAATATGCAGAAACCTGACTGTGGTTATCCCGCCTAATCCGAGTGATACTGCAGCATCGTCTTTAGCCAGAGCTACATCGAACTTCAAAGGCATTGTAGCACCCAGAACGGATACCACGTAATCACCTTCAGCACGTTTTTTACCTAACTCAGAGCCCTCTGCTTCGACTGTGAATTTTAGAGTTCCATCTACTTTCATTTTATTTCCTCACTATCAGTTTGCTTGTCCACCAGAACGATCACCTATGCGGGATCCTTTGCCCTCACTTCGTCCCTTCCGGACTGGTGAGGCTTCTACACCTTCAGCATAGAATAAATGAGCATCCACCGTGAATGCAGCTTGGCTGGATCCGGATTCAGCATCATCATAAGCATCGATAATTATCCAGCCTGCAGTCATGGCGAAATCTTCAAAATCGAGTTCCAAAGTCCCGGTAGTTGTGAAGGTGATAAACCTTGCCTGAGCTTCAGCATTCTCACGGAATATTCTAACTACGCCACGCTCTGAATCATTGAGAGTCAAAGCACTAACATAGAGAGCCAGCTTCGTAATGTCAGCAGGGTTCACAAGGATCCGCTGCCCCAGAAATCTTGCCACTGCTCCATCGTCTGTAGCTAATACAGATTTAGTATCCAGAGAGAGCACTTTTTCATTATTCCCAATAACAACACCACCAGCTACTGATTCGCCTACGATCGCATCAGTCTTGGTATTATTGGGGAGCACACCACGAACCCGGATCTTAATCTCAGTCCCGGGAGCAGCCTGAACAGTGACTTCAGTTTGAAGTATCTCAAAAGTGTTATTATTCAGGAATTGTGGCTGGGATCCATTCGTGGTAAAACAGTATTGATAACCTATGAGATTTTCGCTTTCTGCCCAGTCCACATAGACACCGTTCGATACTGGAACGAGAGTGATCTGAGGCATGACAACATCAGCATAATCTGCAGCCTGCCCGCCATTGAGAACAGCCCCCAGATCTGTGAAAGCACTCTGGTTCTGTGAAAGCGAGTTATCCACTGCAGCCACATAAACCTGATACTTCTCACCCAGAGGCTTCATGATGTTGGTATAGAGCTCTGCAGCAGTGGATCCAATGGCATAAACTGAGTGAAATTCTGGTTGGGCATCTACCACTGCCACACCCTGATCTTCAATAAGCACCATTTTAATTATGTATTCACGGATCCCAGAAGCATCAGTAACCTTTGCCCATCTTGGGATGATATATCCCAGTTGGGAAGTTTTCTGAGTAGTGGTGATATTTACAAGGACAGGAGCGGAAGGGGGAGTATTATCGACCTGTTTAATACCCTTGAGACGAACAGCTTTATCAGCCCGTTTATCCGTGATAGTCAAAGTTCCCCCGGTATTGCTTACCTGAGCCAGCAGCAGTTCGTGTTCATCTGCATCGTCTGAAGGATCATCTGTAGTAACAGTGACCTTGAACGAATCATCCCGGCGTGTATATGATTCTTCACTTCCAGATGGATATCCTGCTTTGAAATTCCCTATAGCAGAATCCACGGCTAAGTATTCAATCACAATATTATAAGTTGTGCTATCATCAGCAATTTGATATCCACCACCACCTACAGTAGTCTGGGGATACCCTGATTCTGTGATACCAAAGATCTCATTTCCTGCATCATTTCCTGAAGGAACCTGAAATTCTATCTCTGAAGATCCGCCTGTAGTGGATGATTTCAGCGTGATATAGGATCCATCAGGATCCAGATTGCCTACAGCATCGCTCTGGAATGCAATAGTGCCATATCCAGCAGCGTTTATAGCTGCCAAGATCTCCAGAAGAGTAGTGGCTGCGGGAACCACTGCTTCAGATCCACAATCTATTTCCGTGGCTCCAGCATTATCGATATCCAGCTTAATGTTTTTATTTGTGGATAGATCCAGCGTAGTGATCGCCACTGTTCCCACGACTACTGCAGAAGCAGAATCATCAGAAGCGATGTAGATCCTTTGACCAAATTTATCCCAGCCTACTCCAGCCTTAATCGATATTGCTCCACCGCCTGCATCGATCACCTGAAGATCTGTTTCAGCCAGCGAGTTAATAAAGATCCCCCCCTCACTATCCATGAGATCTATCATTCGATCCAGAATAGCCTTCACCGTCTGAGAGGCATTTAACCCAAAGACGTTATCTATAAGCCCACCAGGGAATAGAGCTTGTGGTGCTTTACCATTCATATTTCATACCTTCCTAATTAATGGTTTTGTACTGGGCTGTAATCAATTTTTGCCAGTAAAGCCCATCCAGATTCCTGAGCCTGAGCTTCTTTTTTAGCCCTCAGATACCCAGTGGTGCTATCAACAAATATCAAGAGATCATCTTCAGTTGCAAATGAGAACTCTAATCTGGAAGTGGCTCCTGCAGCACTACCGTCTGAGGAAAAAAACATGCCTGCAGCATAGTGCTCCGGAGTATCCCCACCATCTTTGCCCTCAATGGCAGTATCATTGGCTCCCCCGGGGAGATATGCAACACCGTCACGCATATAGGCAGAAACATGGATTATCCGCTGCCTCCAGTCCATGCTATCATCTAAGGTATGGATTGCTGTAGATTCCTCTGCAAAGCCCTCTTCCACCCAGACAGATCCACCACCATACTTATCCGGGGCTGGGGTATCAGTTATATTCCCCGAGGCTGTTCTGGCAGCTTCAGGGTTTGTCCCCAGAAGAGAACTGGCAATCTTGCCAGCTTCCCCTGCAGCATCTGTAGTAATCTGGGGGATCTCATCGTTACCAGATCCCATTCCCACAGCCAGTAGGGTATCACTTAAAAAACCAGCTACAATTCCAATGGAGATCCGGGGGATCATTAGATCACCAGCACCCACCTCTTTATTCAGAAGTGATGTATGGAGCCCTGTAGAGCCCTTTGCAGCGAGTAGCTTGGGGATCTGCCCATCAGCATAACCCTGAGCAATATTCAAGAGTGATGTATGTAATCTTCCAGCTTCTACATTCGATGATAAAATGGGGATCTGCCCACCAGAGTATCCAGCATGATATCCATCCAGCTTGTCAGCATTTTTCCCAGTGAGATTTGTAGGGAGAGTAGAGAGCCTTAACGTGGCATTCTGATCTGCATCCTCTTCCAAATATGGGATCTGCTCCAGACTAAATCCAACATGCTTCCCGTCCACCTTGTCAGCATTCAGGTTAGTAACTTTTGCCTTAGAAGATGATACGCTCTGGGTAGAATTATCTGTGAGCAGTGTAGATCCGGATCCTGCTTTCGTATTAATAGCAGTCATTAATTCCTGCAAAGCATCTTCCACGTTTATAGCTGTGATAAGAGCTCCGGAGTCCACGATATCTACCTGTCCAGCACCTACCTCATGGGGATCTGAAGTGCTCTCCATGTGATCTTGGATCCCACTATTCCCATGAGTGAAGAGGGCGATGAATGAGGCATCCGCATAGACTTCATAAAAGCCCTGAGCAATAGCCACTACCCCGGAACTGGTTTCAAGTTTGTATTTTCCCGTTACTCCAATTTCAGATAGAGCAATAGCATCCCCGGGATATGCATCGCCGTGGAGTACAATTTCCACGCTTTTCCCAGAATCCGCTGCTCCAGTTGAAAAATCTGTTAATGTTATCAGTAGATTTGGTGCTGCTACAGTACCCATTTTATACCTCTTTAATTTCCGAACTCTGGTTCATGGAAGGCTACACCCCGGGGCTCTTCACCGTATAGCCATTGCGTTTCAGTGAGTCCCTTTAGGATAAACCGCTTAAAAATATAATGTTCCAAGCTGTCATAGCCGGGATCTATTGTTAATTCAATCTTGAACTGCGCATATCTTTCGATCTCAGAATCAGGGATGAACTGATTTTTTCCGTATGGAGTCCATGCAGACCATGCTACTTCATCTGAAGAGAACCGAACTGAAACAACTACACCATAGGATAGATCCCAGTGAGCATAATCGATCCAGTCAGCCAGCCATTTGTAGGTAGCATAGGATGCCCCCAGATCCATATTCCCCAGAGAGTATGTACATACTGAAGCCCCGGGAATAAGTGAGTTCTGGGAGAAATAAAATCCATCGTTTGTAATTGAGTAGGATCCGGCATCACTTAACTCAGATCCACGCACTGACTTGAATCCATCAGAGACACCGTAAACAGGGATGTAATCGATCCCATCTTTGTAATTAAAAGGAACGATCGATTTCAGATGCGTTTCTACAATCGCTTCTGTTTCTGCAGAGTCATTCCATAGGTGGATCCAGCCTGCAGCTACACCGCCTAATCCCCATCCCACACCGATCGGATTAACACCCAGAGCCATCTGCATTGTCACCACGTAAGGGGTTACTAAAGCACGTTCACCGCCCTCATTGATAAGCCCGGGCATCGTGCCTCTTCGCTGGTGGGTTTGGATCGCATTATGGATCCGGACTGCCAAGATCTTATCATTATCTTCAGGATGCCTTTTAAGCCCATAATCTGCTGCCAGAGCATCCAACATAACAGGATCCCCACCTGAGATAGTGAGGGAGCTTTTTAACTGCACCAGATCCCTGATAAATTTATCAATAGCTTCCCCGATCGCCATCAGCATATCGTTCAGCACGGAGTTCCGGACTACAAATGAAGGCAGTTTAATTATCAGCCTATCATACATGCGCCTGAAGTCCATCCCGGAAATTTCTTCTACCGGAACCTGAAGTGAATCGTGGATATCTCCTGCTCTTGTTCTGCCCATATTCTACTCCGTAATACTAACTACACCAATTTTAGGAATTTGGTATGGGCTTACTTGCACGTTCGAAGTTGGACTGAATGCAGATCTCTGGATATCTTGGATCCCCAGACTGTTATTCACCAGACTGTAAATATCACTAAAATCTACATCCGTACCCCAATCCCATTCCCGGTAATCGAGATATAGCTGTAGGTTCTCAATTATATTCGCCCGTACTGAAGCAACATCATATCCCAGATACATAACTATCTCTGCAGAAATATTCACCAGAGCCCATTGCATATTCAGGCATCTAATGACTACTCCCAGCGGAGCCTTAAACTGGATATATGCTGCCATTGCATTAAGCTGGGTATCAGTAAATATCCCACCATTATTTCGTAAGCAATGGACGATCACTGTTTTTTCAGAATACTGGGGATGATTAATCTGGGGTTTTGCCCGGATAAGTTCATCATGAGATTCCTGAGCCCACGCTTCATAACTTGCTTCTATTCCCTGTGAGAGAGTAGCAAGCTGGGTGATAGCACGGTTCCGGAGTAATTCATCTGATTCCTGATCAAACCCACCAACAGACGGGGTATCGTTTGATACTGTGGTAAGCCCTGAAATCACATCTACAATCACTGAGATCTCACCAGCCTTAATCATACTGGCAGATCCTGCTGTTATTGCCTGACAGGAAATAGTCACTTTTCCATTAGAACCGATCGATGCACTTCCTACCGTGGCATACTCACTTCCGCTGGTAGTCCCCACCTTCGAACCCAGAGGGATTGAAGTGGCTGCAGTACCGCTGAAGTTCACGGGGACAGTGGAAAAAGATGCTCCCCTTCGCTTCATGGATCTGGGAGCTACAGCGATTTCTAAATCATCGCCATTAGCAAACATGATCCGAGCGGATCTGAATACTTGGTGCATGTTGTAATAAAGCTGGGCAAGCTGGGCTGCTATAGCATTGAATATTGCCCGTGCTACCCCACCTTTATTGAAGTTCGTGATACTGGAATTATTATTCCGTGACCATTCGACCATTTCTGCTAAAATCTTTGTACGTGTTTTAATAATCATAGCTAATCCAGATTTGCTTTCAGTTCTGCCTCAGTCTGGTGATTTATTGCTTGCACCTGACATGATAGCTTTATTGCATCCTGCTCCTTTGTAATCACCACATTACTCACTGACTTCACCCGGGGATCTGTCATGAGTGCTCTGGTAACTTCCGGGCTTAACATGCTGCCCAATACTGTAGGGATCGATACTTGCTCCAGATGTAAAATATTATTTCCATAATCCGGATCTTCAGGAATGGATCCCAAAGGTGTTTGAAGGATGTTATCCAATCCCTGCATAAAAGTATTTGTATAATTCAGAACAATAAGATCCCCATCCACCACATCTAATTCATTAGGGAGATCCTTGCCCAGAACCTGAACACCCCTTTGGGCATCCAGAACAAAGTTTGCTGCTACCCTTTCCACATCCAGAACATCCAGATAGGGGATCTTCAATGCTGTGCCTTCCCATCCTTCCCCCAGAATATCGATAGGATCCAGAGTATTAAACTCCATGATCAGGTTCACCTTATCAGCGGATCCAAGCTCCCGGGCAGCAATCCGTTCTATGGATTCATTATGTTTCACAAATACAGTTTTTACCGGAGTCTCAATCAGGCTGGTATCTGCACTGGTAGCTGTTCGATAATAAGCTGGCAGTACAAGCAGCGTTTCAAGCTCCAGAGTGAGACTGTCAAACATAACCAGAAGCCCGTACATATCCGTTAATCCACGGCTGGTATTCGTATTGATCTCTAATTTTTTCCTACCGATCAATTCAGGGTTTAATTGAGCCCCTACCCGGAAAGCCCATGTTAATAAATTCTCAGTTCTGGATTCATCATTGATGAATTCTGAATTTGCGTTTTCCAGTAATGAGCTCACCCGGCTTTCCATTATTCTTATCAGATCCAGAGCCTTGCGGATCAATTCCATCACATTGCTTACCCGGCGAAGCGATGCCCGGGTTTTTGTGATTGTAGATCCTGCTCTTCTGGGTTCAGTATCCCCAAAAAGGGTTTGGTTTGCCAGAGGGTTCCTATCATCAGTATAAAACTCTTCGAATAGCCCGGAAAAGACTTCACCACTACTGTATGCATGGATATCTGGAACTGCAGCGTAGATCTCATTCAGCAGGATCTGAAATTCCTTGAAGTTTGTCCGGATCCCGGCACTTGTGATCGTGGCAGCAAAGTTTGATGATTTTATACTATCTACACCAGATGGATCCGATTGCTTTTTAACAGCACTCAGGAGAGCTACTTTTCCAGCAGGCTCCATTGAGATTGCCTCATCGTTACGTTCGTTTGGGCTCTGTGGAATTGCCATTACACTGCCACCTTCCCGAGCTCACCCAGATTGGATCCAGCACCAGAAGCACCGCCCGGGAGAACGCTTATTGCCTTGCCCTTCAAATTGATAGCTGCCTTTGTTGCTCCAGCCTGTGCTTTTGCGATCCCTTCCGCTGCTCCTGATTTAACGCTATCCACAGCATCCTTCACTGGATCCAGCAATGGGCTGGCTGTGATGGGGTTCAGGATCGTAGCTTTAAGAGAATAAACCCAGAGCATATTCCTGTTTGTAGTCTGGGAAAAACTGAATTCAGTGATCTCTACCTCAAAGTAATGCATTGCATTGTGAGCCATCAGCCATACCGTAGGATATTCGCCATCTTTGTTCTGTTCGTGAGTTACATCCACCAGCCATTCCAGATACTTGCACCAGCCAAATCCATTGTAAACAGAGCTACTGCCAATAAAGCCTTTTGTCTTGTATCCGAACGTGCCCTGTATAGTCACCGGGGAAGGGGCAGCACCGTACTTATCTACCCATCCACCGCCTTTAGTTGGTGTTACTGTGGTTAGGTATTGCTTTAGCACCATATATGATTCTGGCATGATAGGGAAGTGTAAAGCCAGAGGGATCAAAATCCCCAGAGCATCATGATTCAACACCACCAGAGTAATCATATTTGGTGGATTATTTACAATAGGTGGGATCTGTGGCATTATGATACCTCACAATCTACTGCATCCACATTGGCAACACCTAAAGCTGCTACTCCAGACCCACCTGATACAGTTTCTATTAGACTACCTGAAGGGATCTTCACTTCCAGATTTTCTTTTATATAATTGATAATTGCATTCGCCATTTTAGTCTGGGCTGCATCCGGAGAGGATTCATTTGTTAGAGATTCCATTTCCTCTTGGATCGCTGCTTTTAATCCCTCTGGTGATAATGACATACTATACCTTCACATTCGTATTTAGGATGAAGTGATCTACCCCTGCATAAAGGCATTTAGGTAGATTGTTCACAAGCAGTTTCGATATGTTTTTCCCGAGCTCTACAGTCCCGGTTGCATCGATCTTAGCATCCCCGCCTGCAGTGGCTTCTATACTGCCTTCAGCGTTTACTGTTACATCGCCCTCAGTTGTAATTACTGCTCCAGTGGGAACGTCCAGATTCAAAGCACCCTTTGCCAGAATGTTAATATTCCCGCCCTCTTCACCGTCCACATTGAGATTGATATTCAGGGATCCGGAAGCTCCAGATAGAGTGAGGATCAGATCTCCATCATTGTTCGTGGTGAACTGCAGCTTGGCTGTTACTTCACCCTCTTCATCTTTTACTTCATGGATAAAATTAATAGCATCTAATACACTTGCCTCATCTGTAATGCGGGAATCTTTGGGCAGCATTAGTGTATTCATAATCACTGGGCTATCTGGCTCATTGTGGAGAAAATCCACCAGAACAAAATCTTTTTCCTTCAGGTTCCTATACACGGATCCAGCGATCTTAACTCCCCGCTGTCTCTCATGAGTATCCCGGTACATGATATCCGCTGTCATAGTGACAGGGTTAATCCCGATTACTACAGCATCCTTCAATTCATGCCTCCCACAAAGTCCATCCCGGCTTTGTATAATTTTTCCCGGGTAAAAGGATCCATGCCACGATCCACTGAAATATTAGTCATAAATGGTTTCCCAAAAGTGTATTTATTCCCCACTGCAGGCGCATAGTATTCCATCCCGGTAGCTGGGCGAATAACCTTATCACCAGCCCGGACATTTGGCATTCCCCGGACAGTGAGAGATCCAGCTTCAAAGCGATGATTGTCCCGGTTCCAGAGATAGAGCTTATTCCGGTAGTATTTATATTTATCCAGAGTAGATCCCTCTACTGTTTCCCCATCACTATTCAGGGGGATGTAGCTCAATCGTTCTGTTTTGTCCCGGGTTCCAATTTCATGAACCAGATCTGAATCCACCAGCGGGGGGAACGTGGCATATTCGCCATCAGATCCAGTGAAGCGATCGCCGGGGAGCACACTAAATACAGAATATCCGGTTCCGTGCTGAACAGCAAGATTCTCACCCCGGATAAGATCCTCAGTAATGATATGCCCGTTTTTGCCATCGATCCAGTTAGTTATTTCATTCCAGCCGATTTTAACAGATTCACCCTTTGGGTTTATGGCTGTCTCAGGATCCAGAACGCTGAAGGGGGTAGGACGGGATCGAAGATACATCTTCCCGCCTTTGGCATCAGTCCAAAGCTCATTGAATGGATCCAGTATGTATTGCTTAAAATAATCCCAGATAGTTCCACTGTATGGAGATAGCTGGCTGTTAAAAAGTAGTTCCCCATCACGTACAAATAATGCTGATTCCAGATCTATCCAATCCTTCAAAGATCCGTTCTTTAGCTGGATATCCAGCCCGGGGAGAGTTTTGGCTATCTGCAGCACAGCTTCATAGGTGGGTTTCTGGAAGAAATCGAAAGCGATATCCCCCTGCTGTAGTTCTAAATTCTTTTGTTTTAGATCCCCTTCCAGCCCCAGAGCGTTTTCAAAATACTTAACCAGATCAAAGATCCAGATAGATCCCAGTGATCGCCCTACAATAGAAACAGACCGCTGAACTCCCTTTTCCATAATTACTTCAGATTTAGACACTCTATCAATGAGCCCAAGCATGGTAGTTTCCACACCGTCCATCATGATATCCACCACATCCAAAGGCTGCAGTAGAGCGTAGTAAAATGGCTCTATATCGGAAGGCTTTGCTTTGAACCATACCAGATCTATAGTGAAGGATCCATGAGCAGCATTGATCGATGCATTTGTACTGATCTTCAGGATATGGGAAACGGGATTTATCACGCTTGCGCCTTCACCGCCTATACCAAAATCTCTTGTTTGCTTAGTATGAAACATCAGTGCGGGTGCTGGATTCCGTTTTGTGAAATGCTTAACCATCGACTACTTCCCTGCCCCGGCAAAAGCTCTAAAATTACCACTCTCAGATTGTATAAAGTCCCAGAGAGTTCCCATTCTCCTACTGAACGTAGCTTCATCATTAGTCGGTGGAAGCCCGCTCAGAACCCTCTTGGCTTCATCACTATCCAGCGTAGTTCTGGCAAAAGCGATTACTACATCATTCATCATGGATGCAGCACTCTCAAATGCAGTAGCTGCAGTTTCGATCTTGCCAATCTCCCCGGCGATCGCTGCCTGCTGATCTTCAAATCCAAAGGTATCCCTAAAGGTAGCTATGCGCTTATTGAATGCATCCTCACTGCCCTGCAGTCCTTCCTTAATAGTTTCAGCTATCAGTTCAGCCTGAGTTTTTGGTGGATCCTTTTCATCCCCGCCTGAAGTAGCACCACGGATATATTTCTTTTCCTCATCTGTGAGATCTGAAGAGGATCCTATAAAAGTTGCAAATTCAGCTTCAGACATATTGCCGATCTCTGGGAGTTTATCCCCAAATCGTTCCATGAGCTCTACCAGAGAGTTCATTGCCTTGTCTGGGTTATAGAGTTCAGCCATCTGGAGACGGTTTCCAGACCACTTTTTAAGCAGGAAGGATTGATCCCATCTGGTTCTCTCAATATCCTTCCCAGCACCAGATGCCATATCCCGAGCCATCCCGAAAAATTCAGTTAGCATTCGTGGATCTGCCATGCCTTGTTCCTGCAGAGCAGTGACCTGTCCGATCGAAAAATCTTGTCCCCCACGCTCCATAATCCGGAGAGCAGCTTGGAATCCCATCCCACCTGAAGCCATCGAGTCATGCAGCCCACTCAGTACATTGCCCCCACGGGATCCCCGGAAGGGCTCTCCCATCGTTCCGAACAGTCCGGCATACCTTGATATCATCCCGGGATCCTGCATCGTTACGGCGGTCTGTATGACTGCTTGAGTAACACCCATTACTTCCTGCAGGAATTCTGGCAATCTGGCTACA
>Ga0222694_1000054_pt1 | contig 32039 bp, 51 predicted proteins | sample AntAcemetage1333_FD_181145 | JGI IMG/M metagenome (GOLD analysis project Ga0222694, IMG submission 181145) | Saline water microbial communities from Ace Lake, Antarctica - #1333 | ecosystem: Environmental > Aquatic > Non-marine Saline and Alkaline > Saline | place: Antarctica: Ace Lake...
TTTTCTGGGATCACAGACTCATTTAGACAACAATTACACATCTTGTCTGGAAAATATACAGTTGAGTATATGAAAGCAGCGTCTGGAGTAGCGATTTCAGAACAAGAGGCACGTCGATTAAAGCAATTGATTCCGAATGTCGATATGGCAGATCAAAAATTTATTGCTGGTCTGCGAGACTCACTCAAAGAATCTGATAGAACTGCAATAAAAGCTGCTGGTTTTTATAATGTAGATGGTGTACTTGGATTACAAGCAGCAATTGATGGAATTGGAAACAAGATCACAACAATAGAAGATAAAAGACTTCCAGCTCAAGAGACCTTTGCACCAAGCGCTTCTATACCAAATTATACTGCACCATCACAAGGATTTCGTACAGATAGACACAATAATCCTCTTGCAGTCACAACACAAGTCGCTGAACAGGCTGGATTAAAAGAGGGAGTTGATTTTGAAGTAGGAGACGCGTTTCCTAATAATCCAAACCAACACACAGCAAGATTGCTTGGAGATCCAGAAGATGTTTCAATGAAATTAATTGATAACATCGGATTTTTTACAAAATCTGGTGCACCTCGATGGACGCACACAACAAATATTAGTAATGAGTTATGGGGACGATTAAGTCGAGGTCAAAAATTACAAGTAATTGCAAAAATGCACCAACAAGAAGGTGGATCAGGAATATTTAACTTCACAGAATAATGCCAGTATCACAACAAGATTTCGACCAAATATTAAGTGGGATTGGATCTCCAACAACAGAACCAGTACAAACTGAAGTATCTGATCAAGACTTTAATGCTGTTCTTGGAGGTATAGGAGGTCCTACAAAAGCGATAAATCAAGGATTTACTCCATCACAGCCTGAAAGAGTATCAAATGAAGTACAACCAACGAATGAATCTGTTTCGGTGCTTACACCGGAAGCAAAAGCTATAAATCAAGGATTTGATCCAACACCTCGACCTGAACTTAAAGATCCTATTACAGAATTAGGGAACGCGATAACAGAGATTCCAGGGGATCTTATGGAAGGTGTTAAAAAATTAGGAGGAAGATGGGATGACCTTGAAGCAAAAATAGAAGAAATAGAAATAGCACAAGGAATTGATACAGAGGCGCCTTGGACAGGCGGACCACGACCAAGAAAAGAAGGAATAGAACCAGAACAAGGAGATTTTGTTTCTGGAATGCAGTCAATTGGTGCTATAGCTGATTTTACTGCAATGTCTATAATTGATATATTTGATACTGGAATGAAACTTGTTTCATCAGAGAATATGGAAGAATTGGCAGAAGAAGGACTTGGAAGAGTAATGCCAGCAATTGCAGAAACAGAATTACTTTATGGAGTAACAGTTGGTGATGCTATTACTGGAACTGCTGAATGGTATGAAGAAATAAAACGAACAGATCCTGTGAAAGCAAGAAATATTGCAGCAGGAGGAGGGTTTGCGAAATTAGTATTCACATTGCTAACAGCAGGGAAAATAAAAAAAGGAAAAGCTTTAGTTGAAGGAGGAGTTGAAGCTGGTATTGTTGAATCTAAAATGGTAAAACAATTATTCCAAGGAGTAGAAGATATGAAAGGATTGGTAAAAGAAATTGATGCTGGAAATATTCCTATAAAAGAAGTTAGACGAAAAATTAAAACTCTTCCTATAGAAGAGCAAGTTACTTTTGCAGATAATCTTTCTTCATCAATGAATAAGATTTCTCCTTCACAGTTATCTGATTTTGGTCAGATGACAAATGGTAAGACTCCAGGACAGTGGTTGAATGAACGAGGAATGACTGGAACACGAAGCCAGAATGTAGAGAAGTTAGTAGAATACTGGCAAAACTCAATGAAGAAGGTAGATGAAGCACTTAGTATTCCAAGAGACAAATTTCACAGTGAAGAGTTTGGTGAAGCTATTGATTCATTAGGATTAGAACTAGGAAAACGATCAAAAGATCGTCCTAAGTTTATGAAATTAAAAAACAAGTATGATGGTGATGGATTAACGTTAGCTGAAGAAAATGAATTAAAACGAATGTATGCTCGAAATGTATCAACGTCTTATAAAGCTGATTTAACAAAAACAGCAAAACAGAAAAAAGATGCAACTGATCTAAATGATGCTTTAAGAGAAGGATTGATTGATCGAGCAGAAGGATTAGGAATTAATGAGATCCGTGCACTAAATAAAGAAACACAATCTGCACGATTCTTAGCTGATAGTATAGCTGGGAAACAAATCAAACAGGCTGCAAATAATACTGTATCGTTAACAGATAATATTATGCTTGCACCAGCAGCAATGAATCCACAATTTATTGCACTTTATGGATTAAAGAAGTTATTAGGTTGGGAACGTGTAAAAGCGCTTCTTATCAAGCAATTAAATAGGAAAAGTGTGAAGCCATTAAAAACTCCTGATTTAAATAAAATTAGAGAGATGGAATCAGGAAGATTTCTACAAAGAGAAATGGATCCACTTACAACAAAAGCATTGCCTAGTGGAGAAGGAGTAGTTCCTTCTGCAGGGATTGTTGGAGTGAAGCCAATAAGACTTAGAGAAGAGCCATTGAAGCCTATTATTAAAACTGGGATAGAAGGCCCTAAAATTAAAAATAAGAGTAAAACAAAGTCAAAAGAGTTGATTAAAGAAGAAAAAAAGAGTATAATGAGTCCGATGAATAAAAATCCTTCAGGCTACAATCGTTATAAACCACAGGCGGATTCAACGATGGCAAATCTCAGAGAAAAGAAGAAATTATTATTGAAAGAAATTGATTTTCAAAATAATAAAGGCTCTGAAAAAGTGGTGGACGAGTTAATGAAAATTCGAGACGAACTTGATGATGCCTTAATTAGTAAGGGAAAACCAAAAAAGACGGGGATAGTTCCAAAAAAAAGCACAGCGGCAGTTAAAACAACATCATTGGCGCGATACAAAAAATTAAAAGCTCAAGGAATAAACGTTGAGTTAGTTGGGAAACAAGAATTAAATGTGTTTGGCTCAAAAGGAAGTAGTTCATCAGTTAAGACGACATCGTTTGCGCGATACAAGAAATTAAAGGAGCAAGGGGTCAGCGTTGAGCTGGTGTCAAAACAAGAGCTTAATAAATAAGACACACGGCTTGATAAATTAATCGCTAAAACAAATACTAAGCACAAGTCCTACAAGCCAAAGTCCCCACAAGTACCAAAGGAATGGCATAAGTAATGTGAGACTTAATAAGATAAGAAATCCAATAATTTGTTTCATACTTTATTATGTACAGGAAAAATTAGAAAAGGTCAAGCTTTCCGTCTCGATCTTTTTCACAAAGTTCAGAATAATACGTTATAATCCATTGAATAGTTTTAGAGCTAGTTTTAAAACTTCCATTATACTTTACTGATTCAATGATCTTATCAATGTCTTTGTGTTTCGGGATTCTGTAATATTGTCGACCCATAATGAGTCAATTATAGATCTTTTTATACCCATTTTCAATCAAAAATATTTATAACAGTAAGCTTAAAATATCTTAACCCATACAAATGGCAGATTTCATTAACAGAACGAGTCATAAGATTAACGCAGCGTCAGATACGTCTGTAGATCTTACGACAACTGGTAACACCGTTATTGGTGACGCCTCCGCAGACACTCTTGTAGTGAATGCATCATCTACATTCGCAGCTCCAGTAGACATTTCTACTGAAGATACAGCGATCACTCTTGTAGACGCACAAAGTGGTACGCCAACAATTGCTCAGTTACTTACTGGGATAATTTTCCACAACTCTAAAACAGGAGCAGGAACAATTACTTTCCCAACAGGAACAGCGATGTCAGCAGGAATTGCAACACTTGCAGTAGGAGACTCATTTGACGTTTTCTATAACAACTATGGAGGACAAACAGTTACTCTTACGGGTGACACTGGTTCTACTATTAAAGGAACGGCAGCAGTTACTACTGGTTTGAACGCTACAATAAAATGTATCAATACAGGAACGAATACATGGGACTTATGTTGCATGGTTTCAGCTTAAAAAAGCTGATTATAAAGAGTCATCTCTTACGAGATGGCTTTTTTTTGTTTTCTTTTTAGAAAAGTGCTATACTGTAGTTGATTTCGTAGATTTAATAATGGGGTCGAGAAATCGAGTTATTAACAACCTATCAAATGGGATTGATTGTAGGACAGAGTGGCGTATCGCCACAACGGGGGATGCCCACAGACGACAAAGGAGCATCTACAAAAACAGTCGCCATTACTGGTGAGACTGTTGCATTTAAGTATTATACTTCTGCGGGAGTAGAAACAGCAGATGCAGGACAAGCAGCAGGAGTAGTAGTTGTTGGAAAGATCGCCAACGATAATATTCGTAATTCAATGGGAAATGCTCAAGCGAGATTTAACGACACATCTTTGTCGTTTACTTCTACAGCAGCAACAACAGAAGTAATATTTCCAAGTAATGCTGATCAGTGGGATAAAAGTCCTCCTGCAGATAGAGCAGCAGCTATTGCAAATGCGATATTAGTTAACAATGGAGATTACACGGTAGATTACACAACAGGTGTGATTTATATTTTGAAGAAAACGACACAAACATCACTTACTTCTACAGGATACACAATTGGTTATAATATCGTTGGTGGTGGTTCTGTAGTATCTTCTGACGTAAATATTGATGAAGTTGGAGGAGTTGCGATAACTTCTGCTGGAGTTCCAGTAATAGTTTCATCTACAGCAAAAAGTCTTGATGACAGTGCTGCATTAGAAGCAAGTATAGTTGCTAAGGCAGCAGCAGGAACGCTTTACAGTGTGACTGGGTATAATTCAGGAGCAGCACAATTTATACAGATACACGATGCAGCTAGTTTGCCAGTAGATACGGCAGTACCAGCTGTTTCTTTTAGAGTACCAGCAGCTTCAAATTTCGCTTATGAAGATGACGGACGAGCAATGGCGAATGGAATTGTAGTTTGTAATTCATCAACACAACCAACAAAAACAATCGGTGCAGCAGATTGTTGGTTTAACGTAACATACGCATAATATGGCTACAATTACAACTGGCATCGAGTCTCCTCAAAAGACATATACGATTTCTCCCAGTGGTGGAGATTTTCAAACAATTCAAGCGGCATTAGATGCTCATCCAACGGCAGATACAATGTTTATTGTATACCCAGGAACATATACAGACGATACAATAAATTTTACAGCAAATAATCAGTATGTTATAGGAGCGCAAAGCGCAGCACCAAAGGTGGTGTTAATAGAAAAGGCTTCAACAATATGTGATTTTGGAGCGTTTACTGGTGGAGTCATCAAAAACATTAAAATGGTAATGACATTAGTTTCTACTACTCCGTATTTTACGGTTACAGGAACAGGGTCTTGTAATTTTAAATTCTGTCATACTGAATGTAAAACCTCACAAGATATTACGGGTGATGGTTGCGGATGTTATTACAGCACAGGAACAATAAAAATCGTTAAAGGTTCTATTGTTTATAATCATACAGGAACAAGAGGAGGAAGTGGGAAAAAAGCTGTTCTTGTTGGGACAGGGAGTGATTTTACTATTGATGATGTTACATTCACTGTTACAGGAAGTGGCACAAGTTCTTCAATGAGTGCAGTACGGAATAATTTAGCAGGAACAGTAAGAGTAGATAAATGCGATATAAATGTTACAGATGCAGGTGCTACTGCCTGTTATGGAATAGCAACAATAGGTGGATCAGGGAAAGATGAGATATTTTATAATGAAATGCATATTTCTAATACAGGGTCAGGGCATAAAGCCATTGGTTTATATGCGGATGGTAGTGCAACGGGTCTTGAATATAGAAGTATGTTCAACCATATCCACACAGAAGCAGGAGGTGGAGGAGGAGCGACTGCACAAGCTTTTGTGGTAAATAATTCTGATACAACTTTAATTAGTCAATTTGATGACATTATTTCTGATACTGATGTAACGAATAACGGAACATATACTTATGTGAATAGTGGAAGTGATGGAATATTTTGTACAAGTGGAAGTTGTCCGTCTCGAATATGGACAGCGACAACAGATGCTACACCAGATATAAATGCAGATGCTTATGACGTAGTTACAATAACTGCATTAGGTGCAGCGATCACTGATGTGAATATGTCAGGGACGCCTACAAACTTTCAGAAACTTACTTTTAGAATTCTTGATGACGGTACAGCTAGAGCTATTGCCTGGGGTTCAGATTTTGAAGATAATGGGGCAGTTCTTCCAACAACAACAGTGATAAGTAAATTACTGACTGTTGGATTTATTTACGACACAGTAAGCTCAAAATGGGGATGTGTAGCAGTTGCAAATGAGACTTGATAACAATTAAATAAAATGGCTGAACATATTTTAGAAACCAAGATCAAGGCGTGTAAAAACGCCAAAGAAAAGTATAAACTCAAAAACAAAGAGTTTGAGAAAATAGAATGTCCGTTCAGTTATTCTGTGGATGGATTAGATATAGAAGTATTATCAGTAAAAGGAAATGATAAAGACATACTTGAAATACAATTAAACGTAGAGAAAGACGGAGTTATATTAGATGTAAATGCACCTTTCTTGTTTCAAAATCCTCCAGTAAAGATTCCAAATGGGACATTTAGAAAAGAAATTGTATATGAGGAGAAGCAGGATGTTGAAAACACAGAAGTAAATATTACAGAAGCACTGAAACAATTTGTTTTAGATACAATTAAAACACAGATATAATGGCAGTATTAACAGTATATCCTGACGCAGGAACAGGAAACACTACGGTTGACGGATATATGTCGAGGGTAAATGCGTTCCAGTCTGGAGAATCTTGGTCTGTAATAAGAGCTGGTGCTGGTACATTATCAGATGATACAGCTACTGGAGCAGTGGCTATCCGTGTAGATTACACAGATGATGACGCAGATGGAACATTTAGGAGTGTAAGTAGGTCTGGTGCTACGTTTGATACTTCCACCCTTACAGCTAATGCAGTAATAAGTGCTGCAACATTGTCATTATATGCTGGGAACAAGTCGAACCAAAACATAAGTGCGCCAGCTATTAACATATATTCTTTTTCACCAGCTAGTAATAACGCATTGGTTGACGCTGATTATTCAGATTTTGGCTCTACTGTGTATTCTACAGAAATATCTTATGCAAACTGGACGCTAGAATCGTATGAAAATTTTGCATTAAACACCACTGGTAAGGCTGCAATATCACTAACAGGGATAAGTAGGTTCGGTGTTAGGGAATCGAATTATGAAGCAACTGGCTCAACACCATCAACAAACCAATATGGTGTTACGAGAATGGCTGCCTATGGTGCAGATGAAACGGGAACAACGAAAGACCCAAAGTTAACAGTAACATATACGCTTTTAGACAAACCAACAGTAACAACACAAGCTGTTACGGCTATAAATGGAGCAGGAGGAACATTTAATGGAAACATTACAGACGTTGGGGTAGGAAACTGTACAGCACGAGGTTGCTATGTGGCAGCTGGCTCTGTAACACCAGACTTAGGAGATACTGTTTTTAGTTCTTCTGGTTCTTATTCAGCAGGAGCATATACACAAGCAATGACAGGACTTGACCCAGAAACTTTATATAGCGCAATATCTTTTGCTACAAACGCAGACGGGACAAGTACAGGAAGTGTTGTACAATTCACAACAGAAGCTCTCGCAGCAGCAGGTATGTTTTTAATGTTTTAAAATGAATGAAGAATTTCACGAAGAAGTAAAAGCACTTCATCAAGCAGACTGTGATCAACGAACAGAGAACCTTAATAAACTGTACCAGAAAGAAGTTTCTATGGAAGACTTCTTAGAACAACAAGCACTTATATGTAGACTGTTTAAGACAGGAATGGAAAATGTTGCGGAGAAGGCGGGAGTAATTACCAAACCCACAAAAGAATGACACCAGCACTAGAATGGCATCTAACTAAGGGATTCAATGTGGGACTGATTATTGCGCTCGTCGGTATTGTTGCCACAAGTGGCGTCGTTTGGGCCAACACCCTCAATAAAATAGATAGAAACGCGGAACATAATGAAATGTTTCACACAGACCTTTCTGTTATAAAAGCAGACGTAAAGATAATCCGCGAAGGCTTGATCGCTGAGGGGATCATAAAAGTAAAGTAGTTTTTAACCCATTCATAATGAACGGAACATACGAATATAGCGACAGAAGTAACGATGGAATATTCTTCACTGACCAGTGGGGTGTTTAATTTTTAACCCATTTAATATGGAATCACGAAGCAACAAATTCAAAAGATATGCCATCAGTTCTGGTATAACATTTATCACAGTTTTCCTTTTAACTTTTGTAGCAAAATTAATTGGAGTTCTTGAGGCAGGAGGAACACTTACAGCAGACATTCTGCTTTATATTGTTTCTGGTGCAGTTGCAGCAGGAGCACGAGCCTTGCTAAAATACTTGAATGAATTACTTCTTACAATCCCTATGCCAGTGGCAAAAGGAAAGAAGGCTTCTAAAAAGAAGAATAAACGATAATACTTCGTTAAAACTTTGTGTGTTGTATATTATTATAGCATTTATTTTTAATTACATTTTTGGATGGAATTTCTAAAACGAATTCAGAAAAAAAGACTTATTGCTAAACTTATTGTATTTGCTAGGTATTTCTATTTAAGTTATAAATATCCTTTCTCAGATGTATATGATGTTCGAGATCCACGAGATTATCGTGCTGTAGATAAATTAAAAGCAATTCATATAGATCTTCCTGATTTTGTAGATATTTTTGAAGAAACAAATCAAGAAGAAATGAATCAGTTTCAAGAACCATCATGTACTGCTCTTGGTACAACACTTCTAAAACGAATGGCTGATGCGTATGAGCATGGACGACTTATTCTTCATTCATGGCAATGGTTATGGGAGAAACAAGGGAAACCACAAAATGGTGACTGGTTACATCGTTCTTTTCAAGTATCAGTAAAAAATCCTTTTCAAACAGAAGGAAAACTTTGGCCTTGGTTAGGGTATGCAACAGTGAAAGATAAAATAGATGTTTCACCTGAAGCTCTTAAAGACATGAAAAAATGTCTAGCGAAACGAATTGGGATCAAAACAGGGATCAGTATTAAAGATGGTCCATTTTATGAAGGAGATATAAAGTTTCGTGATAATATGGCACGCGCTGCACACACAGGAATCCTTCTTTTAAACGAAGGAAGATCTCTTGGAGGGCATGATCTAACTATTGCAGGATACGACGAAAAAGGAGTGCTTACAGGCGTTCCTGGATGGATTCTTTATACTTGTTGGGGGAAGTGGGGTAAATGGAAAACTGGCCGAATGGTTTTACCATACGACCAGACAATTTATTTATATTCTACTTATCGAGGATACGACGCGAAAGACTTAATTGAAGTTGGTCCAGCTTAGACTTTAATTTTTTTGTCGACTAGTTGTTTTGCAACATATTCTTGCATCGTTACTACCATCACTCGTTGTTCAATGAGTTGAGGTGTAATAATAATACCATCGCAGATCTCTTCTGCTTTCTTTTGGTTTTCTTTGTGAAGTACTACAACTTCTTGATACTCTTTCTGGTTAAGATGAAGAGTAACTCCTGTCGGTAATGTGTAAGTGTATTTCATGTGTAATGAATTTATAAAATTATTTTTTTAACAAGTTGATGCGTGTCTAGGACAATTACAAACAAGTCCCATTACTGTTCCAGGTTCTACATTATCAAACATACAATGTGGTTCTTCTGTTGCAGTATAACATCCTGAATGAAAGGGATGAGGGAAGGTTGTTGTAGTTACTGGACTATCGTTTTTATACTCACTTTCCCATCTCTCACCACATTCAGTACAAAATACGTAATTCTCTTCTTTATTGTGTTTAAATTTATGTTCACATTTCTTCTCTATTGTGTGTACATAGTGCCCTGAAGTCGATATAGGTCCATCCATTATTTAAGTTTTTTAGCTGCTCGTTTGGCTTTTAAAATTCTTCGTACTCGATCCAATAATGACTCAACAACTACTGTTGGTGGAATGTTACTTCCTCGAAATCGAGGTTTGTCTCGTTGAACGATTGCTGATTTTCTTCGAGCGATCCCTTTTCTAATTTGTTTCGTCAAACACTTATTTTTATAATTCTTTAGACTTCTTGTTCGTCCCATTCCACATTTAAGGATTGTTACGTTTGCTGGTCGACTCTGATTCATTTCAGGATCAAGATTTATTCCGTCTGCAGTGAATCCTTTTCCAAAAAACGCTCCTACTGGTGCTGTAATGAGCAGCGCGAGACCGATGATAAATATTTTCTTCATTTTTTACGAAGTAAAATTAAATAATTTAGTGCTTACCAATGGGGTTGGCTTTATTATGCCATAAATTTCTGCTATACCGACACTTGTGAACCCCATATTATGTAATTCAATACGGCTTCTATCTTTTAGTGCGCGGGTATCTTTTTTCATTTGATAATGTTTTTACGTTGCCATTGATCTATGATCATATTAGCAATGTTGAATTGATTTGATGTTGTTAAATATCCTTCTGGTAAAGAATAATTTCTATATGCTGAACCATTTATTCTTGCACATATTTCTGCGAAATTTTCTTTTACATTCTCTCTGCCATAACGACTCACTGTAACACCGTGAATATTATAAGCTCTTGAGTACGTGTATTGTAACTCAGATTTCGCATAATCCCAAATGTAATGACAAGCTTCATGCATTACTGTGTGTCGAAATAACTCTTTATTTTGTATCTCTGCAACGAAAATTCTATGTGATCCATTATCACTTGCCCCAACAGCAAACGCGTCACCAAACTTTAATACAACAGCGTATCTATTTACTGCTGAAATTGGGATCCCACTAAAAACTGAATGCATTTCTATAATCTTTTGGATTTCTTTATGTCCTTGTTCTGTAGCGTAGCAAGTCGTTAATCCTAACCCTATTATTAATCCGAAAGCGATGATGTATTTTTTTATTCTATGGTGTGATTAATTTCTTTATCACCTGGACAAGTTTGAAATATCTCTGCAAAGGTATGACCTACAGCAAATCCAAGTACTAATAGTATTCCTACTGCTAAAGTAAGACCGAAAGTGAGCTTGATATTCTTTATGTATATAAAATTAGAAAATTAAATTGGCTGTAGTGTTCTAGCGATTTGCCAGACTTTGTCTGCATAAATTCTTCCTACAAGATTTCTTGAGTTGTGGGTTTGAATTGCCCACTTAGGATCCTCTTTGTATCCATTCCGTAACATTCGCTCTGCTGTCCATTTTGCGGAGAAGTATAAATGTTTTGCGTCATTTATTGGGATCCCATGATATTTTGCAAGTATCTGAAAAGCACCAATAGCTCGTCCTTGATCTCCTACTGCTGTTGGAGAACAACCATAAGCCTTTCCTTCGTGAAACTCTACTCCTTCTTGTAGGCATATTCCTAACAAGTGATTTGGTTCCATTCCATAATCTCTTGCTGTTCCTGATACAAGTTCTACTGTCGATTTTAAAACAAATCGGGTATATTCTTGCTCATCAACATAATATCGAAGTTTCATATGTTCATCTTGATCAAAGTGAAGTTCTTTTGCTTCAACTGTTTCTATAAGTGGTGGTGTATTTAGATCTTGATGTATTGCTGCTGCTGCATAATAAAGTCCAAAAGCTATTAGAAAAACGATCACGATCCGAAAAAGCACTCCAAGTAAACTTATAATGAAGCAAATAAATCTGTTTTGTTTTTCGTTTATGTTTTTTAAGTAAGTCATTTTTTAAATTAATACAAACCTATTGTCTCTCATTTTACTTAAAAAGACAACTTACTTTAGTAATTTAATCTCTTTTACTGTTTTTTAATTTGATCTTTTTCGAAAAACAAGGATACTAATTGTATGAAATACCTTGGATTACCACTTGACGAACAAGATTTAGCAAAAGTTGAGGAATTAAAAATATTCTTCAAAGAAAAAACTAACTCAAAAGTAATTAGAAAAGCAATAAGCTTCACTCACAAGAAGTTATGCGAATAATTTTAAGTCTGTGAACTTAATACTTTTTTCTCCTGAAACAGCTAGATCTATAATTCTTTCTGCGTCCAGGATTAGAAACTGTTTTTCTATTAAAGAATAAATAACTATTTTTGTTGGAGCATTGACTGCATAAAAAGCATCCAAGGGTTTTTTTCCTCTACTGTCGTCTGATAACTTATGCCACAATCCTTTATTCTTTATTTTTCTGCAGGATCTTGCTTGATGTGGTTGAGTCTTGATCCATGTTGATAATGGGAAAGATAACCCTTTTATCACCTTTATTTCATAAAACACTGTTTCTTTAGGCGGGTTTGCTTCGATATACGGCTTGAAAATATTTGTAGTGAAGCTAGCTTCATTTTTTTTCATTTTATAATCGCATTAGGAAAGAATTCCTCATAAACTCTTCGCCTTGCTTTAAATTGTCCGCTTAATGAAGAATCGATCCAGTCATAAACTTTTGCTTGCTTATCAGGAAGAAATCTTATAATTCTTCCAAGAGCTTGTCTGACAGATGTTTCTGATTTAAGTGGAAAGCATATAAATATCTTTGAAGCTTTGTCAGCATCAAATCCTCGACCAAGTATTTTATAATTTGCTATGATCGTTCCTCCTTTTTCTTTAAATGCTTTTATAGTTTCTTCTCTTTGTTTTTTTGGTACGGATCCGTGAATATAATAAAGAGGTTTAGTAGTAAATTTTGACATCTTTTCAAAATACTGTTCTACATCTAAAACTCTATCTAATAGAATCAATGAATGATCATCTTCTTCGATATTTTCAAGAATCCATTCACACTGCAAACCTTTACGTTCGTTATCTTCATCTAATAATTTTCTGAATAAATGCCATTCTTTTGTTGGTACAAATATTCCTTCATCATAATAAGTTTTTTTGTGATGGTGAATATTAATCTCTTTTAAGATGTCTGTTTGATTATCAACTTTTGCTTTAATAATTTTACCCCATACTCTTTGCATAAAGAATGGAAACTCTAAAAGATTATCATATTTTTCTATTTTAGGAGTTGCAGTAAACCCAAAGATTCTTTGTGCTGTTGTTTTACACAAAAACTCTAAATAGTTTGCTGTCGTAAATAGATCTGCCTCATCAACGATTAACATTTCAAATCCATAATCATGGAACATTTGTTTCTGCTGAACAACTGATTGATATGTTGTAACTGTGATATCTTTTAATTCTTTTTTCTGTCCATACCACACTCCAACATCTATATCAAGAAACTTCTTATATTCTTTTTCAAACTGTTTTACCATAATAACAGAATGACATACTATCAATGTTTTCAATCCTAATTTTGCAGTAAGGTAAGACGAAACAACTGTTTTACCAAAACCTGTATTAGCTTCGAGTAAACAACATCTATACTTCTCCATTTCTGTAGCAATAATTTCTTGTCCTGGTCTCCATTCAATGTTATACTTCAGGGATTCTTTTTTCAATAATCCATTAAATAGCTTCTTACCATTTTGTGCAGACCAAAAAGCTGCTCCAGGTAAAAAAAGACCTTCATAGAAGATCTTTAATGTTTTAGAGCACCAACGAGTATCTCTTCCGATCTTAATCAAATCTAAGTATTTAGGATTTGGAATAGTATACAGATCTTGAGTTACTTGAGAGATGTCCTGGTTTTCAATCTTCATAATCTGAAAGTTGATGGAAAACTCCTTTGTGCATCATATGAAGCACTCTTGCCTCACAATCAAGACAATCACATTTTATTTTACATACAGGTCTTTCTCCGTACCCATATTTTGACCAATCGTGTTCACGAACTTGTTTCTCGGTCAATTTTTGTATCATATGATATAATTACGTTCTCTTGCTACCCTTAGAAAGAATTCTCCAAGTGGTTCGTCTTTTTTTTGTTTTGTCGTTCCGACGTTGTTCATAGTTACTTCCCACAGAAACTTCCTATCACTGTCCATTAAAAAATCAATCCACTCCTTATTCTCTCTCGCTAATTCTGCGAGTGTTTCTGCGGTGATTGAAGTGAGTCTTACTCTTTTCTTGTGTAACATTTCTCCCGATTGAACATAAAAGAAGTTTTCATTCTCTCTTGCGTTAAACTCAACAAACTTCCCGCTATGATACTCGTCGGTAAACTCATTCCCTATCCGATAGCAACATTCTGGGTATTTCATTTTTGATATTGACCGTTATAAAGAGAATCTGAATCTGCTTTCATAAAAATAATTTGTGCAACTCTAGCGTTCAATTGAATATTCATATCATTGAAACAATATAAAGTGAACCCGACATCATTATTAAATCCACTATCATACACTCCTGATTGACTAAAAACTCCATTACGATTCAAACTAGAACGCTGTACTACTAAAGCGATCATATCTTTAGGAACTTTTATTTTCTGTTGTGTAGTGATTGAATAAGCTGTATTTTTTTTCAAATGAAAGATCCCTTCAAATGGATAAATATGCTCCTTAGAGGCGTGATCTGTTTTATCTAAGCCTATAGTGCCGTTTGACACAATCTTTTCTATCGATCCAACAGTCAAATCGATACCATTTTGCTGTTTTGCAAAATTTGGACCTTCTATAATTTTCTTATCGATGATGGTTTGAGGATTAATAATCATAATTGATTTTTGAAGTAATTAAAATTCTTAATAATTTTATCTCTCTGATCTTGATCAATCTCTGTGATCGAAGGATCAGTAGTTTGAACTTTTGCTGTCAAAGGATTATTTTCATAAGTGAATCCTAAATATCCATACATAAAAGGACTTGAAGTATCGACTGATTTAACATTATCAATACTTTTTGCAAACTTCACGTCTTCAAAGCTATCACCAAATCCTAACAAATGAATATTTTTAGTGTAATCTGTAGAACAAAATATTTTTGTTAATACATTTCTGCGAGCTATTGATATTTTTTCTTTAGGATAACATTTAGCTGCAGCAAGATATGAAATTCCTAGCCAATCAATATCTTCATTTTTATGTAGTTTATCAAAAAACAATCGATATCCATTTATATTATCTGCTTGAGGGATCCCAGCAATTTCAAACTTCCAATTCTTTCCATCATAAACTTCATACAATTTTTCTATAAAACGAGTCGTTTCTTTATATGTTGCAGGACCGTCATAAATAACATCTGGAGCAAAAACAAGATCTGGTTCAAGTATTTTGATTTTCTCAATATACCAATCAATTCCTTCATATGCTCCTTCGTGAGCACCATTATCAAGATAAATAGTTTTCCCTGATTTCTTTAGTTTTCTTGTGTACTCATTGTCCCCAATAAATTGTGCAAGAGTCAGTATTATATCTCCCTCTAAAGATAAATCAAGAAGTTCTGGAGGTGTTATAAAAGCTACTTTCATTTGTTGTTTAATTTTATCAAAGCAAAACAGGCATAATTAATTATATCAAAAAATTCGTCCTCAGTCTTTGCATCAATTTCTCCTAATTTTGCTATTCTATTCATCTTCATTTCACAAAGATTAGCAATAGATTGGATCGAAAGCACTTTCCATGAGTCACCGTATTTTTTATTTCTTGACATCATTAAATCAAAAGCTTTTTTTTGTTGTTCTTGAAATCGTTCTGGCATTTTATTTTTCTGCATATTGTTGTTTTCTTAATAATAAATCTTCTTCATCTTTTACTTTCTCCTCCCAGTCTTCCCAAGGAAAAGAAATCCAATCAGTAACTTTGTCTTGTTGTTTGTCTAAGAAATAAATAAACTTGCATTGGTCTTCATAACCCTTTATAATAGCCAACATTTTTCGTTCCGTTCGACCACTATCTTTTATGTCATCAATAATCAATACATTATTCTTTTCTCTAAGTTTTTCTAGAAGCTCATCAATTGAAAGAATCTGTCTTAATGGAATAACTGCCAATGATACAATTAATCCATTTTTAGGGATCCCGTACACATAATCATAAGAAGAATAATCATACTTACTAAAATGTTTTTTGATTTGCTGTAAAGTGAACTTAATCATTTCTTACATGGCTATAAAATTCTTGACGAGCTTTGTCGTCATCTTTAAATAATCCTGTCAACACTGCTGTTTTTGTTACTGCTCCTGGAGTTCGTACTCCTCTCAAAGACATACAAGTATGCTCAGCTTCAATATAAACTGCAACTCCTAAAGGAGAAAGTTCTTTATTAAGAAAATTAGCGATCTGTGATGTTAATCGTTCCTGGATCTGCAATCTTTTAGCGAATACACGAGCTATACGAACTAACTTCGATAAACCAATAACTTTTCCTTGTGGAATATAAGCAATCGAAATTGTTCCAGAAAAAACAGCCATGTGATGTTCACAAAAACTATAAATTGGAACATTCATTACTGTTACCATTTCATCACTATCACTATCAAATGTTTTGAGATGTTTTTTAGGATCTTCATTATATCCAGAAAGAACATCTTTGTACATTCGAGCTACTCGAGAAGGAGTCTCTTTTAGACCATCTCGCTCTACATCTTCTCCTAAAGCAGCAAGTAATTCTTTCACTGCTTTCTCGACACCGTTTTGATCAAAACTCATTTTTGTAAAAATTAAAAATTAAACACCTCTTTGCGCTCCATCGAACATTATGTTCTGAAGACGAGGAGTGGTATTCAGTCCCTCTTTTATAATCGAATCTCTAATAATCTTATAGTTTTCAAAATTCTCTTCTTTTGTAACTCCTTCTGGCATGATGTATACTTGTTCTCTTGGAAGAAAAGCATAATTTGATAAAACTTCTTCTATATCTGTTTCTGAAAAACAAACAAACTTAAAACAAGGATCGTTTGTTCTTGAAATAGCAACCAATGCAACTTCACTAATTCTTGCTGCATTCTTTGATGATAATAATTTAGGAGAACAATTAAATCGAGCATTCGCTAATAAATATTTCTCAGGAAGAATTGTTCCATTTGTTTCTATTTCTACATCATAATCTTTATTCGCTTTCATCCATTCAATAATTTGATCTTGTTGGATCAAAGGTTCACCTCCTGTGAACACAACTCTTTTACATGAATGTTTGACACATTTATCTGCTTGTGCTTCAGTTATAAGCATATTTAATTCTTCAATAGCTATTGTTTTAGATTCACTCCAAAATTCTTTCGTATCTCTTTTCCATGTATACCAACTATCACACCAATCACATGCAAGATTACAAAAATGTAATCGAATAAATGTGCAAGGTTTTCCTATATCAATTCCTTCTCCTTGAACTGTATGAAATACAGCATCTCCTGATAAAACGAAATGTCCTTTTTGAGGCATTACATTTCTTCGTTCTACAACAGTAGGCTCATATTCTTGTTTTACATCACAAGCTTTTAGTGGACACGAAGCGCATTTTTTATCACACATGTTTTTTAGTTTTTAAAATTAAAGTGTTCTAAAATGAATATCCAAATAGTTTTACCAAGCAATTGAAAGACTCTTTTTTCTGAAGAATTTAATCCTTCAACTTCAAAAGATTCAAGAAATTTCTCTTTTATTTCTGCTTTTGTAAATTGTTTTCCAGTACTCATTTTTTAGGGGTTTCTACAATCTCTTCTACTACTCCAAATACTTCAGCAATCCCTAAAAGAAGACCTGCTGTAATAAAATCCCCTGACATTAAAATTATACAAGCTATAATTCTAATTGCTGATTTTATGATGCTGACATTAAAGTGATTCATATTTGTAAAATTTTAAGAACATCCTCTCTATTCTTCCATTCTTCTATGATTTTCTCTGAGAAAAACATTTCAGAAAGCTTATCTTCTTTTATTAAAAAAATAGGATCACTTGCTTTTGCTTCTGCATATCCTGTTCTAGTCTCATGCACAATTACTCTCGATACTTGAATATCATTTCCTTCTCCATGCTTGAAGAGTTTATTTTCTTTCATATATGCAAGCATTTTTTGTGCATATCTTAAAAACATTTCTGCCTGAACTTCTGCTGAAGTTGGGAAAGGAGCAAGAATAACACGATCAAAGTTTCTAAGAAATACATTAATTATTTTCTTATCACTTTCTTTCTCCCAAAAGAAAGTTGTATGATCAAAAGAATCAATAAAGTCATTCATATATTTTTTAATGAGACCAAAATCAATAACCATTCCTCCATGATCAGGCATATTTCCTTTAAAAAAGACTTCTACTTCATAAGAGTGTCCATGTATTGAATGAGCACATCTTTGACTCCATGCGTTTCGTACAACATGAGCCATTTCGAATTTAAATTTTTTACGGATCTCCATTTTATTTATTTAAATAATAAGTAGCGTAATTCTCGTTATCTTCAGAAACACTTATTTTTAGAAGAGGAAATTCTTGTAATTTATCTGCTATTCTTTCAGCAATCATTTCACAACTTCCTGCATTCCCTATAGTAATATAATTTTTAATTATTTTATCAATCTTTCTTTTCATAATAAAGAACTCAAGATCTCGATCGTTATGATCAACTTCAAACTCTGCTTCAACATAGAATATGTGTCGATGAGGATAGCTCAAAAATTTCACTTCTTCTGGCGCATCGATATATCGATGAAAACCTTCAAATTGAGTTTTGACAGTTATACTTAACATTAGAAATCAAGATCGTTATTAGCTGCTTTTGCTTTCTCAAGTTTTGGCGTCTCTCCAAGAAATACATCAAGTGCTTTTGTTGGTTTGAATCCTGGCTGTGAAGCTTTAATTTCTTTTGCAAACTTAATACCTACTAATTGTCCAATCGCTGCGCTCTTTAGCATATCAATTGTTCCCTGCTTTGTTACAGAAATACTTACCTTAACATCTGTACCATCTTCTTGTTTCAAAGTATAGATCTTCTGTGCTTTAAATGCTCCAGATGCTTCTTTATCTACAACGTCCATAAGAACTCCTGATACTTTGTCTCCTACTTTATCGAATCTAAAGAAATTAGAAACGAATTCTGCTTTGTTGCCGTCGTCGAAAATGTCACTCATTTTAATGGGGTTAAATAAATAAATTGAGTTGTTTTTGGTACGCTCTACAAGCGATGACTCTTTCTTTTATCTGTTCAATAATATCGTCATCTCTTTTTATACTGAACACTTTAATTTTATGTTTCACATTAATGTCTTCAAAACTAAGATCTTTAATAATTATTTCTAAAAGACCATCTCGATTTTCTTCAAGAACATCCCATTTCTTAGTATGAAATTCTTTCAATATTTGTTCGTCTGGAGTATCGACAAGAACATACACTAATTTCGCTTCAGTTTTACCTGTAAGCCACATATATGTCTGAAGCTGATACATATACAATTTGTTCTTAATAATGTCGTCAAACAAAGGAAACGTCCATACATTCCAACTTGATTTGATATCAATTATACAATCGTGTGCAATAAGATCTGGTGTTCCTGTTGCATATTCATTTTCAAACTTCTCTTCATTCTTTTTAAAGTCTTTCTTAATTTCTTTGCCATAGATTTCTATTGCTTTATCTTCAACATCTATTCCTTTAATAGTATATTTATTTGAGAAATCTTTTTTACGATCAAACATTTGTTCTTTCATCCAATCTTGAATATACGTCTGACTCGTCTTAGATAATTCTCCTGCTTCTTTGGCAGCTTTAGTTTTAGGAAGACTCATTATCATTCCTGTTGCCGATGCCCTAATTTTAAAGTCTTTCATTTTAAAGTAATTTTAGAAATCAATTTTGGCTTAGTCCATATCTCAAAATCATTTTTATCAGTTCTTTTTACTTCCATTATATTCTGATCAAACTTATTTGTTTTCAGAAAAGCTTGATATTGTTTATTCTTTTCAGCTTTTTCTTTTGCTGCTTCTTCTTCTTTTGCTTTTTCTGCTTTTTCTCGATTTTTTCTTTCTTCTTCTTGTTCTTGTCTTTGTCGTTCTTGATCTACTGCATCTTGTTTGTCTTTTTTATCTTTATCTATGATTTCTTGTTTTTCTTTCTCAGCATCTTCTTTTTCTTTTTCTGCTTTATCTATAATTTCTTGTTTTTCTTTTAAAACTTGTTCAGCTTTTTCTTTAGCTTTTTCAACTGCATCATCTTTTGCTTTCTGTACTGCTTCTTCTTTTTCTTTTTGAGCTTCTTCTCGAGCTTTCTCTAACATTTCTTTCTCTCTTTGTTCTTGTTCTTTTTTCTCTAAATATAATCCTTTTTTAAGAAGTAAGAATCGCTCAAAATTCGTATCATCTAATACTAATAATTCATCATCTGTAGCTTCTACTTCATATTCTTTTAATTTCTCTCTTCTAAAAGGCATTAATTTTTTCCGTTCCTCTTTAACTCTTTCTAATTCTGCAGCAGAAAGAATTTCTCCAAGTCGATTCTCTTCTTTCTCCATTACTCCTAATATTTCTAATTCTATCTCTCTATTAGCTCTATTATGTTTTGTGTGTGAATCTCTGTCTGCCTTAAATACTCTTGCGATTGTATTTCTATTACGAACATAAGATAATTTAATCTTTTGAACCGATCGCATATTCTTATTATCAAAAGGATCTTTAATTTCTACATCTTTTGTAATCAAACATTGATCTGTTAAAAATTTCTTTACTGAATCTAAACTACTTTCTTGTGTAATTTTAATGTCTTCATCATCGAAAATCTTTATTTGTAAATTACTCATTTTGTAATAGGTTTACTGGTTTTAATTTTATCTAATAAACTAGATTGATTGTCTCTTTGTGTAGACTCTTTCTTATTCTGTTTCACTTCTATCATTTGTTCTCTAACACTTTCTCGAGCTATTCTATACGCTTCTGAATAAACTATTGATGGATCGTCTCCTTCTTCTAATTCTATCTTTACTGATGAGAAGAACTTCACAGGATTATACGCTTCCATCTGCCAAGTAGCTCCAAACGATGCCGAGATTTCTTTTAATATCATTACAAAAACATTGTCTTTTATTTTTCTAAAGAAGTCAACTCTTTTTCCCGTCTTTTACTAAAGTTTCTTTTCCTTTTCCGACCATTCCGCCATCATTGTTACATCTACTCCATCTAAAGTAGCACCACAGGCAAACATATCTATAACATTCTTTTTTATTCTTCGTTACATTAAGCGAACAACAACGTGGACACCTTTGTGGGCTCATTTAGAATGTGTTAAAGTTTGGTAATAAAATTCATGTAAAAATGTTCTGTTTTGTTGAAATCCTTCTTCTAATGCTATCTTCAACCAAATAGCTCTTCCTATACGTCCGTTCCCATCTTGAAATGGATGGATCTTCTCAAATCGTACATGAGCTTCAAATGAGTTCATGTCATCAAGATCCATAAACCAATTCCTCATTAACTCTTTTGTCATATATGGATTTGGTGTCATGTGACCACCAATCATAACATTTATGTCTCGATACTTTCCTGCCCATTCTTCATCTGGAGCAAATGTAAAATGTGCTGCTAATAAATTTTCTTTTGTTAATGGTTTTTTCAAAATAGCTTCGAGTGCATATAAATGTTGACGATTGAATGCCTCTCCTTCAATTAAATCTGATTCTTTTGCGAAATCTTCTAATGTGTATTTCATTTTGTAATAATTATTGTAGGAAATTTAATTTCTGTATAACTTAAATTTTTATCATCATATTTTTCTTTTCCACATTTCTTACATTCCCACCAACCAAGCAATAAGTAATTACTAAGAACTTCTTGGTAGTCATGTTTGCAGAATAATTGCTTAAAGTATTTCATTTTTCAAAAATTGTGTCACTCGCTGAACAAGATCCAACTGAGCAACTTAAATATAAATTTCCACTTTCTTTATGCCGTGCAACAAATGCTGATGAAGTTTTGTCAGCATGCATAGGACATTTAACTCTTCTTCTCTCATCTCCTTTGACGTCTTGATGTTGAGAAAAGAATGACGCCAATCCAGGATCCGTATTCTTTGCTGTCTTTCTATTAGTAGAACGAACCGTTGGAACTAATTTTGGTTCCTCTTCTTCTATATCATACATCTCCCAATTAACTCGATGTATTCCTTTACAGAATTCTGCTTTATGAGGAGACGGATAATAAAACCGAGCCGTATCTCCTGACGCTTTTATGTCTCCATATTTCGTTATCCCAAAATCTTTATGAAAGTTCTCATAAATATTCTTATACCTTTTCGTTACCATTTTTGGTATCGTCAAAGTAGGGAACACCATTCGGTATCGATCTTTGATTCCATGGGATCCTTTATCTTTCTGATGTGATTTTGTTGGCTGGATAATAAAAGAATAATCTTTAAAGATCTTTTTCGCTTCCTCAATAGTCAATTCCTCTTGTTCGTTATCGATATCTAAAACCAAACAATTCGCTTCTCCTTGCCAATTTTTCTGAGTCCGATATTCATCTGAATAACTTCCAGGTGAATAATTAATTTTCTTATCATTATTCATACACTTCAGCATCTGCTGTAATGTAAACTGTTTTGCTGTATATCCTTTTGCTAGATCCTTTGACACTGAAAACTGGTACAAAAACTCTTGATCTTGTTCTACAATGTCTTGAGGAACTTGTTTTATGTAATGAAAAACAGATTTCTTTTCTTGCTTAATAATCAGTTCTTCATCTTCAGTCAGTAGTTCCTCTGTACAAATATCAATGTAATTCTTATACTGATTTGTTCTTGAATGATATTCTTTTGAAAAGATATTCAGTTTATAAATATCTCCTTTTGAACATCCAGGATTCTCTCTGATGTATTGTTTGAATACCTCACTTTTATCCATCCAGTTCTTCTCAACGATCTTCTGGAAAGATTTTATGAATAATCGACAAATCGCCCTTGCTTCTTCATAATCTTCTTGTGTCATTATGTTGCTGTCTGGGTGATTCAAAAAAGCTAACAGTCCAGCGATCTTTACACTCTTCCATATAGATCCTCTTATTTCTATTTTCGATAGCTCTGATACTCTTGATTCTTTCACTGCTTGTTTAATCTGTTCTTTATCTTGAGCAATAAACCTTCGTAATGCTGGTTTAATAATTATTCCTTTTGCTGAGAATCGTTCACAAGACGCTATAAATCTACTCAGATAAACGTCTGTCTCATTCTTAACACCATCAAAAATCTCATCTAATTGATCTTGCGTATATAAAGGCTCTTCTAATTCTCCTCCAACTCCTGTAAGAAATCGTCTTGCTCCTGCAGTGATGAAAAAGTCTTTCAAAACCCCATTTACTGCTGCGTCCGACATTAAGTACTCTGACGAAAGAAATACAGCATTCAAAGGAAAATTTGATATTGATGCCTCATCGACGCTCTTGTTAGCGATATTCGTTCCTTTAGTAACAGCTTTCCCTGTATCATACACTTCTGCCATAAACTCAAACATCTCAAACGATTCACTTTTCTTACGTTTGATCCATACAAGAAACTCCTCATGTTTTATTGATACTGAGATCTTATCGCATTCATCGATCGCAATCGCAGTTGTTTCAAGATTAGGTCTTGTTGACTCAGTCATTATTGGCTGAACATTCTTTACTCTTGATCGTGCATAAGTAATCGCTTTCCGTTTCTCATTCTTGTCATCTTTACTTCCTGCTTCAAACCCTACTTGTGCTTCTGCTGACTCAAACACTTTATCGATCGCGAACTTCTCAAAATACTCATCCGCGTACTTCTTCAATGATTGTTTCTCAAACTGTTTAATCTCATCTCTTTCTGTAACAAGAAAATCTTTAAAGCAATCAAGGTGATCAAACGACTGCATTACTTTCCCTTTTCCTTCACCACTTCCTCCGAAAAATAAGAAATAAATATTACTAAAAGTGTCGATTGTTCTATTATCTCTGATCTTCACTTTATAGAAAGTCGAGATCCGAGCCAATGTAAATAATGTAGCTCCTATTCTAAGCAATTTATTTGACTGTGGTTCAACCACAGCTGGGTATCCATTTACTATTTCATTAAATATTGTCATGCTAAAAATTGTTCTAAGTATTGAATAGGGTCTTCTTCTAATACCATTTGTTGTAGGTGGTATTGCCAACACAGCAAACCAGCTCCGTTAATAATCCATTTTCCCTCTCCCCAGAACGCCCTAGCAAAATCATGTGAGAAGATTACTGAATAACAAACAAATCTTCCTTGTTCTATTAAATCTTGTGCTTCTATTTTGCCATCAAACTTTGACATCATTAAAAACATCCCGATATTAAATCCATTCTTCTCTGCCTTCTCGATAGCCGCTTTCAGTATTTGTTTGTTTGTCATGTTAGAAGTGTGTGTAATTTTCTCAATGTTTCCTCTGATTGATTGTCGAAGTCTCCAGACGTAGAATAGTAGAAATTTTTAAATAACTTATCATCAAAATCTTTTATTTGAATCATGTGATGGTGTCTGTCGTCTGAAAGAGTGCTACACACTGCGTCGTATTTCTCTCCTAACTCCAACAGCACATCGTTTAGCGTTGGTTCGTGTCCGATGATTTTAACTTTGTCTGTAATAAAGTCTAGCGCGTTGCAGAATGTTCCACAACGAGCATAAAAGCCAATCGCATTATTATGTGAACCCATTACCAAGTTCTCACTTCCTGCATACTCGCCGATTACTCTTGTGTGAACTCCACACTTGTCTTCGTATTTAACTTCACACCCGAAGCTGAGCGTTTTATCCGCAAGAACCTCATATAGTTCCTTCTTAATATCTGAAAGCGGTTTTTCTTCTGTCATTTTTATAGAGAAATTATTTTCTTAAACCCACACACTTTTCACGATATGAACAATGAAAAAGAATCTCTATAAAAATTCTAAAAAGTGTGTGGGTTCAAGGAAACAATGTTTATAGAGATCATTTGCTTTTTGAAGGTACTGATTTTTTCGTAAAAGTCAACTTATCTGGATGTATTCTCTGTAGAAATATAGTAAAAAGGTTGGAAGTATGCCATGCGTTTTGCTATACTCTTACGAATCTTACTGTATGAGTGGGTAAATCCGCGCAAAATCGCCTATGAGTACAGAGTACCCTATATGGGGGTATTTTTTTTTTAATATATATATATATATAAAAATACTAAAGAAAATAGGAAAATTAACCCCCCCCGAGTGCTATACTTATACTCTTAGGAAACATAGTAAAAGTGAAATCTGTTGCTGTGATAGAGCTGTAAATCTTAATAAATCCTAAGAGTATAGCATTTTTCGCTTTTATAAAATGATTTATTCGTCGTTTTCTTCATTGATCTCCTGTAGATCTGCAAGCCAATCGTCCCTTTCTTCTTGATATTGAGCTTCTCGGTCGTAAGATTCATTTTTCATTTTTTATCGATTAATTGATAAACTTTCCATAATTCATCCATTTCACATTGTTCATCAAAATTTACCTTGCTTTGTAGGATCCCAAATCGTTTTGCAAATTCAGAACGAAGTACTTGATTGTCTTTTTTTCTACCGAGAACGATTTCTTCTTGAGTAATCATTGTTGTATGAGGTTAAAAATCTTGAAAGTGGGGCTGAATGTCTCCATTCTATCTTCAAACGCTTCATGCGCTTGAATTAACGCTTTTTTAGCTTGTTGTTCGACCATGAAATCATAATCAGGTGCTTCCATTGTAATGGGTTAAGAAAATAATAAAGCTATTGCCGATCCTGTAAGTAATCCAATCACTGCACATTTTAAAAGTGTCTCTTTCCAATTCTCAACTGGTTCGTAGTTGAATTGAGGTGAAAGGATCTCACTCGCTTGCTTGAAATTGTATGGGTATCTTGTTTTCATTTTAAATTAAATTACTTGTTCAGCACTTATACCAAATTGTAAAAGTGTTCGTAACATATTATCTGTAATTGTTTTACTACCAGATAATTGACAAAACATCTTACTTTGTTCACAAACTGGATAACGCATCTCGTTTCCGTAAACATTTTTCTCTCGAAACTGAATTGTGTTCTTCATTTGTAAATGTGGTTAAGAACTATTTACATAAACAGTATCTGTTATTTTTAAAGATTGGTCAACTCTATTTACTCTAATTTTACTAGACTTTACTAAGTATATAGGATTAAATACTATGTTTTAAGTATGAGAAGCTCCATAGAATTGCGTTCTTTTCCACACAAAACTTGTATGAAAACACAGAACTCATTATAATAAAATTATAATATTAGCAATGGAATTCCATGGTATTCAAAAAAGGCGATCCATTTCAAAAAGAATGCTCTGATAAGGGGCACGAAGCGTATAGAGAAAATGCTAAAGAAAAAGGTAATGTTTTAGTTCAGGCAATTACAGGAGGCTTTGATGCATATAATACACTACTTGCAGAACTAAAGAAAAAAGATAGTGAAGAACTTACACCAAATGAGAAACTTTATATGGAGAAAATAGAAAAGATGGCAGAGTTTGCTATTCCAAAGCTCGCGAGGACAGAGACTAAGATAGACGCAGATGTGACCTTGAAGGGATTTGATGTAGTTATTAAGAAGTAAAAGTTCTTTCAGTAATCAGTATCCGCCATACCTGACAAGAAATCCGTCATTGTACAACCCTATTGGGAGCTTCTTAGAACGGTGCAAACACATGTGGTTGTGGATTAATTATCCAATCAATAAAGGGTGCTGATTACTGAGAGAATTAAGATTCTAAATAAATAAATGAGAAAACAATTTGAAGCAACCGTTGTCTATGAAAAGCTTTGGGAAGCAATACATGAAAAAAAAGAAGATGGTTCTCCTAAATATAATTTGATATTGTTGGAAGGAGGAAGTCGTAGTTCAAAGACATGGTCAGTACTACAAGTATTGATCTCTTATTGTTTTGATAAGAGCTTACGAACTTCTTGTTTCAGAAAGCAGTCTACATGGACACGAGATACTATTTGGAATGATTTTCAGAAGAATTTAGAATATATGGATGTGTTTGATCCTGACTGCCTAAATAAGCAGAATATGGATTACAAACTTGGAGCAACTTCTTTTGAGTTCCGAGGACTAGATGACGTAGCTCGTACAAGATCACGTACTCAAGATATTACATGGATCAATGAAACGACAGATGTGAGTAAAGATATGTTCGATGAGTTAGAACAACGTACAAATTTATTTTGTCTTCTTGATTACAATCCAGTGCTTGATCAGAGTTGGATTTATGAGCTTCGTAAACGAGATGACGTGTTCTGGATCCATTCAACAATGCTCGATAATCCTTTTCTTCCTGAGAAGATTAAAGAAAAGATCCGAGGATACGAACCGAATGAAGAGAACGCAAAGATTGGAACAGTGGATGCATATAAGTGGCAAGTGTATGGATTAGGGAAACCAGCTCGACGAGAAGGAGCTGTGTATGAGAATTGGGAAGAAGTGAAAGCGATTCCATTGAACGCGAAACTATTAGGATATGGACAAGACTTTGGATATACAAATGATCCTAGTGCTTGTGTAGCAATGTATGAATACGATCACGATATTTATCTTGATGAAGTACTTTATGAGAAAGGATTACTGAATTCAGATATCTGTACTAGGTATGAACAAAGAGGTGTATCAAAGTTGGATGACATCATTGCTGATTCTGCTGAGCCAAAGAGTATCGCTGAGATTAAAACACATGGATATAGAATAAAGTCTTGTACTAAAGGAAGAGATTCTATTAATTATGGGATTGATTTATTGAAAGACAGAAAAGTGTATTACACAAAACAAAGTACTAATATTAAAGAAGAAGTTCGTAATTATATCTGGTTACAAGATAAGAATGGAAAGAGTCTTAATAAGCCTATAGATGACTTTAATCATTTAATGGATGCTATAAGATATGTAGCTATGGAGAAGTTAAAGAGTAAACGAGAAGGAAAGAATATTAAAGAAAGAGCTGATAAAATTGCTGAAATGAAGCGTCAGCTACAAAACCGTGGTGTTAAAATCTAAATCTATTATAATTATATTATGAAAAACGAAATAGAAGCTCCCATAGAATCTACTGACGTTCAATCAGATTTAGACGATAATACTGTTCAAAGCTTTATTCAGTTACAAGAAAAGTGGTCAAACTCCACTGTAAGAACTGAAAAGATGAACCAGATAGAAGCTGATAAAGAGCTTCTGGAGGAACTTAATGAGGATCTTAATACAGATGAACGACCTCAAATAAAACCGAGTTTGTATTTCAAGTTGATGAGGATCTATGACATACAAGCATCTGATCTTCCAAAGACTCTTGCAAAGAAGAAAGGAACATCTGATGAAGAGTTATCAATTGTGAACTCATTAAAGGATCAGATATATGACGAAGCTGGTGCTGAAGATGTATATGTTGATGTGATCCAAAGATTTAAAGCAGAAGGAACTGCTATTGTACAAGTAGGATTTGATGACGACGGAGGATATATTCCTCTTGAGACTTGTGAGCTTGGAGAGATTTATCTCGACCCTAAAGTTGATTCAATCGCTTCTCATTCAGCAATGAAAGGACGAGTTGCTAAGACAGTGATTCGTGTAGCGAAAATGAAGTACAGTGAATTCCTTACATATTTCCCAGACATGGAAGGGAAAGTTACAAGTGGTTCTCCAGGTGCCATGGAGTCATATGCAGTAAAAGATAAAGATGTTGATGGAAACAGACTTATGCAGGATGACGATGAAATAGCTGTTTGGTATTGTTACTCAATAGGAAACAAAGAACCAATGATGGCTATCTTTGCAGGAAGTACAGGAGCGTTATGTGAACCAATATTAAAAGGGAAAGCATATCCTTTCTGGAGAAAACGAAGAGGAAAAGATATAGCATTTATACCTTTCCTTGATTTCCACTTCTCACGAATGAAACGAGGATTCTATTCAATGAGTATGATCGGAATGATGAAAGATATTGCTGAGAGCTTTAGGAAAATGCTCAACGCTGCTCTTCCAGTGTTTCATAAAATAGTGAACCCATTGTTATTCTTATTTGGTACAACTGACGACCAAACAATCGAAGAGATGCAATTAGCATACGAACAACAGAAACTTGGACTTAATCCAATGATTGCTTCTGAAGAAGGAGTAAGTGTTCAAGCAGTTAGTCCTAATTCTAACATCTTCGCAGAGTTTCAGAATGCTAAGTCAATAGTATTCGCAGAAGCGTCAGATCGATTTGATATAGATTTTCAAAGACTTAGTGGAGAAGAAGTAAAAGCTACAGTGTTTGTAGGGAAAACAAAAACAGAACTTCAAGCGATTGCAGGACTTTATACGATCAACAAAACAAAGTTTGATCTTATGGCAGAATACGTAATGGCTTTAGCTTCACGACACTGGAACTTAAATGATGCACGAATTATTCAAGTAGCGATCACAGAAGAAGATTTCATTCCTCTTACAATTGGAAGATCACTTGAGGTGTTCCAAGAATCAGGGATCTATTTTGACACAGATGTTGATCTACGACTTCCGTCAAGTACAACAGATAAAGCAAATGCTATGACTGAGATGGAACAATTAGTATTTTCTACGTTCTACGGACGACCATTCACTACTACAGAAGAAATTAATTTAGAGATCCAAGCATTAGCATATCGTGCAAGGTTACGAGATATCGATGAGGTTTATACAGTTGCTTCTCTTGAAAAGAAAGCACGAGCTATCCTTAGTTCACAACAAGCACCACAAGAATCACAAATGGGACAAGGAGCACAGCCTTCTTCTCCAGATGTACAGAATCCTGCAAACGAAGATGTAGCTAAAGAATTATCGCCAAACAAAGCGTTAGCTGAGGCAGCAATATGAGAAACTTAATTATTCAGATCGGAGCATCTATAAAACTTTTCTTTAATAAAGCGAAGTTACAGAAAGACGAGATCACAAATGAAATGACATATGTGATGTTTCGTAAGGTATTAAAACAAAATAATGTATCTGATTCAATTCAAGAATATCTTCGTACAACTAAATTTGAAGATAATACTAGAATGATGCAATCAAAAGAAACCTTTTATGATATTTGTAGAATGGTACGAGTAATGAATCATAGTGAGGAGAAAACGTATGAAGACTTCTTTGTAGATATAAAGAAAATGCTTTCAGCAATGGAAGCACATATGAAAATAAGATAGACTTTGTATTCTTTTAAGAAAACTGCTATACTCCTAGTGCGTTATTTATTTGACGTACGTTCTTAACAATTCCAATCATGTCAAACGACACGAAACGAACCGACGAAGCACTAGAAGAAGTGCACACCGAAGAGGTTTTGGGTAATGAAGAGGTCATAGAAGATGACGCACCATCCAAAGTCGAAGACGAGCTCAACATCAATGAGCTTATCTCAAAGCCGAAAGCACAACTCAAGTCGAAGGAGGAACGCGGAGGTTTATCTCGTAAAGAAGTTGCACAAGCGAAAGCAGAGCAAGTTCCAATCCCAGATAAACGATACGAAGAACTCCAAGACCAAATTGCTGATCTAACGGAATTAATCTCTAGTGCACAAACAGGTCAAGACGTCGAAAGACTACAAGACTTGCTTGAAATTACAGAGCAAAACCAGACAGAAGCATTTGTGAGAAACGCTCTCAGTGAAAAAAGTATAAGTGATGTAGACTTCAACAAAAAGCATAAAGTACAGTTCCTCAAAGAACGAGATGAATTAATTGCTGACGGTATGTCCTTCGGGAAAGCTGTTAAAAAAGCAATGCAATATGCGCTTAATAATGCTGAAGCTTCTACAGAAATTGATGAACAAAGAGCTGAAGGAAGACGTGGAGCCAAACTTCCACCTTCCTCATCTGTCGCTCCTACAGTATCTGCTATCAAAAAGTCTACCTTAGAAGGTATGCCTGTAGATACACCAGCACAGCGTGCGAAATACAACGCAATAATGGAAAAAGTAGAGGCAGGACAGATGACGATTATTTAGAAATTGTTGAGAAGCGGTTCAAACAAACCCTTTTCAAATGGCTAATACCATCATAACTGCGGCTATGCTACAACGGGAAACAATCCGATTGATTGACCGTTATGCTATTATTGCTCCTACCGCTAATCGCGAGTACGAGCGAACTGGTCTCGATGGATTGCTTTCTCAAGGTGACACTGTAACAGTACAAACATTCCCACGAATCACTGGTACTTTAGGTGGAACTCTTGGATCTGCAATTTCAGAGACCAATTTCGCTATCACATCTGAAAACTTTCAGATTAACGATAGCTACCAACTTAATGTTCCTATTACAGACATTGAGAAAGTCCGTTCTAATCTCCCTTTGGAGACAGAAGTAGGAAAACAGATTGCTTACGATGTAGCACAGATGTACGACAAAAAAGTTGCCAGTGCAGTTACAACAAATGCAAACTCAAGTAACGAGATCGATAAAGCTACTGCTTATACAATTGCAGGAGACACTATTTACGGAAAACTTACTCAGATGAGTCAGCTTGCTGACGACCAAGACTTGATCGATGTAGATCTAGACTTATTTGTTACTCCAAAATTCTGGAGATACTTAAAAGAGTCTGGAGTATACGACGCAACAGATCCTGGATTGAAAGTACGACAAATGAACGGAATGGCAGGTACGAAAGGATACAAAGCTCGAATGGATCGATTTAATGTATATATTACAAACAACTGTCCTTACCGAACGAAAGTAACCTTTGCTACAGCGCCTTCTAATACAGAAACACTTACTCTTTCTGATGGTACAGATACAATTACTTTGCACATGGTAAGTACTATTGGTACAGTTGCTGGTAATGTTTTAATAAATGGAGCTGCTGGAACTTATGCAAATATCAAAGCATTGTTAGATGCACCAGGAATAACTACGGCAAACGGAGTAAAACTTTCTGCTGCTGATATTTCTTTATTGAAGACATGGCGTTTAGATTTGAACACTCTTGCTTCAACTATTGGTTATGCAACAGCTTCTAAAGCAATGACATTTGCAGGAGATATTGTTACTAACACAGATTGGGTATCAGGAACTGAATACCGTGTTATCTTCGCACTAGAGCCACAGAAATCTGTACACTTTGTTGCACAGATGACTAAAATGAAAA
>Ga0222694_1000056_pt1 | contig 31912 bp, 43 predicted proteins | sample AntAcemetage1333_FD_181145 | JGI IMG/M metagenome (GOLD analysis project Ga0222694, IMG submission 181145) | Saline water microbial communities from Ace Lake, Antarctica - #1333 | ecosystem: Environmental > Aquatic > Non-marine Saline and Alkaline > Saline | place: Antarctica: Ace Lake...
CGCATCGGCTCAGGCTGGCGGGGATTGCTGGGCCAACGGTAACGCCACGATCAATAGACGAGGAGGGGTACAATGAACATCAGGTGTAGCGCATTACCGAGAATCATGGCCTGCCCCGAATCGCTGGCGGCGCCAGTCGTCGAGGTCGAGGGCGACAAGCGCATGGCCCGCTTGGGCAGCGCGATTCACGGGGCGATTGCCACCAAGATTCGGGGCATCGAGCCAGACCTGGAAACCCTGGCCCACTTGTACAACGTGGACGCCGAGGATGAGGGCGACCTAAAATGGCTGACATTCGCTGGGCAGAAAATATGGAACCTGTATTCTGGGGAAGTTTGCGACGTGCGGGTAGAAGATCCGCTGAAGATGGGCATATTCGGAGAAACGGAAACAGCCTCGCTGACCGGGTCTCCTGACGTTCTGGCATTCCGCGCCTCAGACCCAAAGACGGCCATCGTGATTGATTGGAAGAGCAACTATGTTGAGCGAAACTACCGCGATCAAGTCATGGGATACGCAGCGCTGGCATTTGACAACAACAACATCGAGCGCGTTGTCGTAATCGTGGCCTGGTTGCGTGAGGGCATGACAGACGTTGAAACAATCGGGGCCGCAGAGATGGAGGCCTGGCTTGACAACCTAAACAAAGCGGTCGGCTCTCATCAATCCGGTAAGGCCGTCTATACCGACGACCCGACGCATTGCCAGTTCTGCCCCATGGCTGCGACCTGCCCAGGCCGAGCCGCTCTGGTCCGCAAAGCTGCTAATATGTTCTTGGCGCCCAAGGAAAACGTCACCCCAGCCCCGGCTGACCTTGCCAAGTTGTATCCCCAGGCCAAGGCGCTCAAGGCCGCGCTGGATGGGTATTATGCGGAATTGCGTTCCGCTATTGCCACGGCTGGCCATTTGCCCATTGGCGACGGGATGGAGCTTTTCCAACGCGAGAGCAAGCGCAACACGCTATCTATCGGCGAGGCTTGGGAAACCTTGCAGATTGCGCTTGACATTCCAGAGCCGGACCGGACGCCAAAGCCCGCGCTTATTGAGGCGTTGGGCGGCGCTATCAAGATCAGCAAAAGCGGGGTCTTGAAGGTTGCCGCCGAACTGGCCCCTCCGCGTGGTGAGGGCAAGGCAAAGAAAGAACTCATGGAGGCGCTGGCCGAAGCTGGCGCGGTACAAACTTCAGTCGTGCAAACCCTAGCAACGAGGAAGGCATAATGGACAATCAAGACATGGGCGCCGCAGTCGAGTTGGTACAGTCTGACATGGTGCAACGTTTGGAAAAGGCCCAGGTGGACATGCAGGTTGAGACGGCCAAGAGGTACCCGCGTGACATCGCCAAGTTTATCAAGAGCGTTGAGACGCTGGCAACGCGGGACCAGGAGACCGCTGAGGCTTGCTTCTACGCCCTGCCCAGGGATGGCAAGGTTATCTCAGGGCCATCAACCCGCTTGGCCGAGATTGTCGCGGCGACCTATGGCAACCTTCGGGCGCAGGCTGTCATTCTTGGCGCAGACGAGAAGCACGTTACCGCCCGTGGCATGGTGTGGGATCTGGAAAACAATGTTGCAGTGTCCATCGACTCCAAGCGGCGCATTACCAACAAGTTTGGCCAGCGCTACAAAGACGATATGGTCATGACCACGAGCAACGCCGCCGCCGCCATTGCATTCAGGAACGCCATATTTAAGGTGGTGCCTACCGCGCTTTTGCGTGAGACATTTGACAAAATCAAGAAAGTTGCCATGGGCGACGAGCGAACCTTGCGCGAGCGCTGCAAGGCGATGTTTGCATGGTTTGATGGCCAGGGCGCCAAGAAGCCGGAAGTCTTGGGCCTGGTCGGGTGTAGCGACGTTGAAAGCGTTACGCTGTCAGACCTTCAGCTATTGCGCGAAACCGCCACGTCCATCAAAGAAGGCATCTCCACGGTTGCGGAAGTATTCGCCACCAAGCCAGAAGCAAAGGCCAAGGTTGACCCATTTGCAGAGGGGCGCCAGTCCACCCGCAAGCCCAAGGACAAGCCAGCGCCGGAGTCAGAGCCAGCAGAAGCCCCAGCCGTTGACCGGGCGCAGATGCTTGACGAGATTATCGACTGGCTGGAAAAGTGCGCGGTTGAAAGCGCCGACGTGTTTAAGAAGGCTGAGATGAAAGTACGCGTCAAAGAGGACGCCGCTGACATGGAGTCGCTATCTGATAAGGGCGTGGCGATCCTGTATTCCACAATGATTGACCTGAAATAGGAGGCTTACCCATGGCACAATTCTGCCCAGACTGCGCTGAGATTTTCGACAAGCTGCCCCTTGACCTTGTGAAGCAGTTTCACCGGACTATCGAGGCGTATGATAGGACGTTTCCCAGAATCAGGAACTCGCACAGCACTGGCGAGGGCCTGATGATACGGCTTGAGGCGATGGCCGAGCGTTGCCCCAAGTGCAAGGGCGAGAAAACCATTGATGGCGTTGGCGACGAGACCATGACATGCCCCGAATGCGGCGGCAGTGGGAACGCGGAATAGATGCTGGCGCGGGGATTGTACCGTGAATGGCTCCATGCCATATGAGCCGGGGAAGCATCGGCCACCCGCGCCACACTGAAAGGGATAGAGATGGGCAAGAGCATGAAGTTGAAGATGCACAGAGCCACGGACGGATACTATGTTCACTATGAGGATGATATTGGTGAGTCATGTTTGACAAAGGTGTGCCGCGACCTGGTCGAGCCCGGCGAAACCGTGTTTGCAACGCTGACCGTTGACGAGCCGGAGCAGCCCAAGCCGCACGTCAAGGCGCGGTTCATGCTGGTCGAGCCGGGCAACGCTGTGTTGTATCAGGTGCTTGAGCAGGAGGGCATTGATCCCGTTTGGAATAATAGCGCAAGCATTGCGCAAGATACGCCCATGTGCGTACGTTCTGCGGCCTTCCCAGATATATCGGAAGGCACGATATTGCTTCGCGGAGACACCACGGGCCTCGATTTGCGTGTGACGATGCGGAAGTTTGACACCCAAGAACTTGCCAGAGAAACCGTCCAGAAGGCCATCGCCACGCTGCGGATACTCAACGGCGCCCAGGTCTACACCGTCGACAACCCCGCGCCGTGTAAGGAGTGCGGTAGGCCCATGACAGTGCTGGAAGATGACGAATATACATACAACGCCTTTCGTGGTTGGTGTTCCAACTTGAATCACACCGCCGATGTGAAATGGGTAAAGACCCGCGAGTTAGCCATCGCCGACTGGAACAAAGCCAACGCCCCGACCCCGGTGGATCATCACGATATCGAAGTACCCGCGGACGTGTGGATTGAGGAAGGGTAATCAGATCACCCCGGCCAGCAGCGCGGAACGCTTTTATGAGTAGGGCTTACGCGTAACGGGGTGGACCCGGCTGGCTGGGGTTTGGAGGACTTGCCATGATTGAGACCGAATACGCGATTGAGTTTGTGCGGAAAGATGGCACATCGTACAAGGTGCGCCAGTGGCTAGATGGATTTGGGCCGCGCGATGGGGAATACACCAAGACAGTAAGCCTACCCATAGCCAGAAGATATTACACCAAAAAGGAAGCGCTGAACATGATGCGTCAAATGTGTGGCAACAACGCTGGCATGACCCGCTTAAAGCGCCTGGAGATCCAAACCCACATCGTAGACGAAGGGGGAATCTGATGGCCAAGAGCCACTATGCCAAGCTGGCCAAGAGCCCAAGATTACAGAGGACGCTTGCCGCGTTGGCCCCAGGGCATCATCTGAGCAGCTTCCAGCTTGCCACGTTGACTAGGAGCGTGGCGATTCATTCCAACGTCCACGAGTTGCGCCAGAATGGTTTTGACATAGCCTGCAAGCGTGGCAAGCGCAAGGACACGGGCGAGTATGTGTTTGAGTATTGGCTCGTTGGCGACTCGGTACGCCGCGCGAAGCTGGCCTGTGCGACTTGACAAGCTTCAAAGGATAGGGTATAATATAGGCATGAATAGATCAACTAACATCCTACCCGATTGCCCCCATTCCCCCAGAAGCGGTATGCCGCAAGGCGCCGGAGGCCTCTTAGTTGAGCCTATTCACTTCTGGGGGGATTTTCTTTTGTGCCCGCTTGAATGGACGAGCGCAAGCAGACACGGGAGATTAGCATGAGTGTTTCACAAGGTCTAAGGTTTGCCGTTCTCGACCGCGATGGCTTTCGCTGCAAATACTGTGGCAAAACGGCCGGAGAATCAAAGCTAGAGGTTGACCACGTTATCCCAGTGACGTTGGGCGGCGACGACACGATGGACAACCTGGCTACCTCCTGCAAAAAATGCAATCGTGGCAAGGCCGGGCTTGCGCTAGGTGATGGGGAAACCGATAGTGAACTTGCCATGAGACTAAAGGCGCTGGATCGCAGGGTGGATATACTGACCGGTATAGCCGAATTGCACACGGAAGTAATCAGGCTAAGAAATAAGGAGATGTGGCAAATCGTTGAGGAGTGGCACCACGCAAGAAACGAAACGCAACATAATGACAAAGGAGAACACACCGCAACCTTTGCTTTGACATCCTGCATAAAGGGGGTGCTGGCAAGGGTGGGATTTGAAGAAACGCTTGATTGCGTCCACATTGCCCTGTCGGGCCACACTAGAACAACATCTGAAACCAACGCTATCAAATACCTTTATGGCGTAGTCCGAAACCGCCAGACGTTGCTGGAGGCGACGACATGAGATACGTCACAACGCAGACTGGATTCTATACTGACCCGGACCTGGCCGAGTGGAGCCGTGACGCCATGTGGCTCTATCGCTACTTGTATGAGAATGACCACGCCCACGGCATATCTGGCATTGGCCGGATAGCCAAGCATGTCATTCTGGCAGAGTCGCGCATGACCACGAAGCAGATCGCCAAGGCAAAAGAGGTTATTGGAGATAGGGTGCGGTGGTATCAAGATGGTTCATATTGGGTGGTTGGCAGAATCAAGCATACATGCCTTACTAACGACGGTAGGCCATCCCCAAAACACGTCAAGGCGGTATCAAACATACTCACGACCGCACAACCACAGCTTACAAAAGACGTTATAACAAAATACCCCTTTGACATTATCATGCAAGACCATCCCGAATACGATACCCCATTGATACCCTATCGATACCCACTAAAGGGGCAACCAAGTTTGCCTACCGAAGCCGTAGCCGTAACCGAAGCCGTAACCGAAGCCGAAGCCGAGAACAGCGCTGCGGGCGCGCGCAAGCAAGGAGCGTGCCAAGATGAAGGCAACGGAAAGGAAAACCCGCCAGCGGGCGCTAATGAGTTTGACCCGTCAGACGACGAACCCGTCACAAACCCGCCAAACGCTTCACCCTGGAAGGACGACGCAGAACGCCAGGCCATTGTAGCGAAGGCGTTTGAGGCGCTTGGTTCAATGGTGAATGCCGCCGTCCTGAACAACTGGCGCGAGGGCCACGAGGCCGAATGGATCAGGGCCGCACTGTTGACCGCAGCCGAAGCCAACGCCAGGTCGCCTAAGTACGTTACGGCCATTCTGCAAAGATGGGCCGCAGATGGATACCCGCACCCGACAGAACTATCCGGCGAGGCGGCAAAGGCAAGATCAAAGGAATTGAACGCAAAGTGTGACGCCATGCTTGCTGAGGAAGCCGAAAAGGAAAAAGCCGCAAGGGCTGAAAGGAGACGCCATGACACGCGACCAGTTTGACCTGATATGGGAATCAAAAATTGCTAATCGCTGGAAGTTTGCCGACGTGGATGCCGAGTTGCTTTATGGCAAAGTTCAGATTGCAGCCATAACCTGCTTGACGGCTGCGGTAGATGATATTGCGCTGGAACTTGGAACTAGGCGCCCGACGTTGCTTGACATCGCCAATACCACAAGGCGGCTGAATTCCGAAACCAAAAATATGACGGTCCATACCACATGCCGATATTGCCACGGGACCGGGAACTTGATATTTGCGGCCAAGCGTGGCCCCCGTGGCGAGATGCTGGCACACACGGTTTGCGATACCCTATTAATGCCCAAGGGTGGTGGCGAGACTGGATATTACACGTTTGCCATCACCTGCGACTGCGAGAATGCCCCATACGTTGATGACCACAATGGGGTACGCCGAGCTACTAAGGCCATGCCGACTGATTGTTGGGGCGACGGACCAGACGAGCCCGCGTCTGATGAATCCTGGGCGACCATGACCGCAGCCATCAAAAACCTTGGGTCATGCAAGGCCGTACCGAACACGCGGAACAATGCGAGCAACGAGCGATTACGCCAACGCCAGGACTTGGCCGCCGCAGTAGTTCACGAAGAGGAGCCAGAATTTTGACAAGGAGAACACCATGAAGCCAGCAGAATTGAAGAGGCTCAGAACATCGACCGGGTTATCACAAGAGAACTTCGGCAAGGTGCTGGGCTTATGTACTGCGAGTATATCCCGGTACGAATCAGGCGAGCGCCAGATGTCTCACATCGTGGCGTGTGGCGTAGTGTCTGAAATCGCCAAGTGGAAGCAAGCCAAAGCAAAGGAGTAATCATGGCAAATCTGAATAAGGTATTTCTCATGGGCAACTTGACCCGCGACCCGGAGTTGCGAAGCGTCAATGGCGGGACTTCGGTTTGTGAATTTGGCGTGGCAATAAACCGGACCTGGATCAAGCCAGATGGAACCAAGGGCGAGGAGACTTGCTTTGTGGATTGCACCATGTGGGGCAGACGCGGGGAAGTTATCGCGGAATCATTGAGCAAGGGCCAGCCGATCTTTGTTGAGGGCCACATGAAACTTGACGAGTGGGAAAACCAGCAGGGCGAGAAGCGCAGCAAGCTCAAGATCGTGGCGGATAACTTCGAGTTCTTGGGCGGCAAGGAAAGCAAGGGATATGACACTGGACGCGCCCAGGCCCGGACGCCACAGAGACCCATCTCCATCAGGAACACGCCGCCAGGTAGCGGCATTCCCTTTTGAGGAGGACCGACATGACAAGTGATATGGCGGCGCTAGTAGCCGAGAACGTCGCGCTAGTTGAACGAATCCATCGACTGCGGACGCAACTGGACAAGGAACGCATGGCTGAAGGCGGTGCGGCATGGCACAAAAAGATGGCAGACGAGATATACAAGGTCGCCCGTGGATGCCCCCTCAGCGTTGAAGATGTGCGGCAAATCCTCGCAAGCGCTGGCGAGCTCAAAATGGTGGGCGTACCTACTGCCGTAATTGTCGCGACACTGGACGCGCTTGACGAAGCAGAAGCTAAGCTCAACGCCGCGCAAGAGTCAGCCAAAAAGCAGGAGGCGCGAGAATCAGGGGATGGTGAGTATAACGACATCCTTGGCTTTCTTTGTCTTGACTCAAAGACGGCAAATGCATTTCCCCAAGAAGAGGCGATAGAACTTCTTGCTTGCATAGCGGACACTATGTACAGTATGCTATTAGTTTATCAAGAGTTGACCTCAAAATAGGGAAACCGCTCATGACAGTAAGAACTATTAGGGACGCGTCACGAGGGGACGTTAAGGTTATTGTTGCGTCGAACGGAAGGATGTTCCATATCCGTGGATTCAGGCACGAAGCCTTAACTGAGGGAATTGTATCCAGAGAGCCGGAGTCAACATTGGGTGAGAAGAGTGGAACCCCTAACCCTAGTAAAAAGGTCGATTGTGGCTAGGTTGATCGGCTGGCATATCCGCAAACGGGTTTGTCCACCTTTTTGGCAGTAGCGTTCTTTTGGGCAAGAACGGGAAGTACCCGAGCGCAAAGGGCGCTGCTCGGCTGATTTGGCCTAATATAGCTGAATGGGAGTCGCGATGCCAGGCAAGCAAATCCTAAAACCAAAACACACCCCCGAAATGGTCGCTAAGATCACCGCCATTGCGCGGGACCGCATAGAGAAGGCCATGTCTTGGGAACAATGCGCGAAGGTCCACGGGTACAAGTCTGGCAACTCTATCACCGCGTGCGTCATGTCCGCGCAATACCTTGGCTTGTGGCATGAGAAGATCACCGCAGCCCGCCAGGAGTTCAATGACCCGCTGGAATCTGAGGCGATCCTAACTCAGCGCCAATTGATGCGCCCATTCCGTGAAATCACCATGCCAAACGGGGATAAAGTAACCCAGATGATCCCCCCACAGGTCAACCAGAGCGCCGCGCATAGCGTCATGAACCATTGCAGAAGCCAGCGAGCGCACCAGGTTACGATAGACGCGACGGTAAGCGGAAAAATTGAGGTAAGCGGGCTGACATTGGCCGCCCAGATGAATGCGTATCTTGTGACGCTTGGGATTATTGACGATCCAGACAACAAGGAGGAGGGCTGACAAATGCTGACAACGATTATTGCGTTATGCGTGGCGCTTGAGGCAGCGTTCTGGCTTGGGCATATTATGGCGCCCAGGCGCGTCCCGTTCCAGGTCGCGTTTGATATCTTCGCCGGAGCAATGGGCGGGACAATCGAGCGCTCATCGGTCATAGATTGCGTCGCCAGAATTGACGCTATCAACGTGGGCGCCGTGGACAATTATCTAGGCGAGCAAATTGACGCCGCTGTAAAAGCTATGCCGGCAGACGACAACGAAGCGGACGCCCGGCGCATTCGGCGCGTCAAGAAGATGTTACAGGAGGCCGCACAATGATCTGGACAGACGCCAAGTACACAACATGCCTAGACGCGCTGGCCGAAGCTGGCTGGCTATCGTGGAGCGATGGCAGTTGGGAACACAAGATTGCTTACTCCGATACGTGGAAGCGATTTGCTCATTCGAGGCTTGAGCATAACGGCGAATGGACAACCTATCGGGCATATCACAGCGTCGAGGCTAACCACATTCTGTCCGGCGCGGCACGGTTGTGGCTGGAAGATCGGGGGGTTTACGTTGTGCCGATGGGTGACGACAGCAACTATCAGGCGTTGAGTATTAGCGCGGGGAAACGTATGCCCGGGCTTGTACACGATGGCTACACCAAGACCCAGCTTGAGGCGATGCTGGCGGTTTTGGAGGCCCCACAATGATCTGGACAGACCCGATGAAAACATTACGCATCATGGGCGTTGACCCTGGCATGGGGCATACGGGATGGGCGGTTATCGAGGGGCGCGGCAATGACTGGAAGATTATAGATATTGACACATTCCGCAATCGTTCCGCGATGCACGACCAAGAGATAGACCGCAGTCTGATAAGGGATTGCGTTGTCAGCGTGGCGCATAACTATAAGATAATCTTGGCTGCAACCCAAGTGCTTACGGGCAATGGCAAGTTTGCGTTTTTCACAAAAGGCGCAGCGGCCAAGGTGCGTAACGCGGAACTATCTCAGACAATTCACGGCGCCCTGTGTGTTACGGGTCAGCGGCTTGGCTTTGGGGTTATCCCGATACCGTCCCAGGATTGCAAGGGCAAGGGCTTCAAGATGGACAAGACAATGTGGCAACGCTATTGGGATTACGACGGCAACACTTCTGAGGATGCGAGAGACGCAACGCAGATTGCCCGGATGGGCGCGGATATCTTAGCAAGGGAGAAGTGATGAAAAATAAGGATTGGGCTTGGCTTATAGTGGTTATTTTGGGCGTTATGCTTAGTTGTATTGAGGTCGGTATGATTGTAAGCCAAGCGAATAAACGCGCTGCCATCAGGGCTGGCGTGGCTAGATGGGTTGCGACTGGGACTGGTGCGCCAGAGTTTCAGTGGATTGTGCCGAAGAAGGTCGCTGAGAACAAACACCCCTGACTTTTGGTACACCAGGGGGCAAATGACCCCCGCATTCTGGAAAGGACGCCATGCAGATAGACTTTGACTACATGATATTGGCGGGCGGCTTGCTGATTCTCTTGGCGTTTATGTGCTAGACCCAGGCAAGGATGCCCCAAGGCGGGCCCGGAGCGCTGGCGACCCCTTAGATTGATTTTCAGACACGGTTTCTGAGATGCGGACACCCATACAAAACCTAGCGACTAAAAAACATGGACACCCAAAAGATACGGGACGTAATCGCGAGATTGGCCAAATGGGTCAAGGAAATTGTGGGCTGGTAGCAGATGTGATATAATTGGGAAAAGGAGATGCAATGAGCAATAACCCCACGAGCATAGACGACTTGAAGGACGACCCGGTAAACCCAAGGCAGATTGCCTTCGGCGCACTGGACGGGCTGACTAATAGCCTATCCGAGTTTGGCGACCTGAGCGGCATAGTCTGGTCTGCTGATAGGGGGCATCTGATAGCGGGCCACCAGAGACTTTCGGCGCTCAAGGCCAAGCATGGTGACGCGCTCAAGATCGAGGGCGGGGCAATCATTACGCCAGATGGTGAGGCGTTCCCGATCCGCGTTGTGTCAGGCTGGTCCGAAGCAAAGGAGAAGGCGGCAAACCTGTCAGCCAATAACCCAGCCATAAGCGGCACGTTTACGCCCGGCGTTCTGCCAGTTCTTGCCGATATCAAGGCCGAATTGCCAGAGTTGATTGCCCCGCTGATGCTAGATATTGTGGTGTCAGACTTTGAGCCAGGCGCGATCCAAAAGGTAGGAGGAGTAAGTCAGCCACTCCCAAAATTGGCATTTGTACTGATTGGATTACCCGTTGAGCGGTTTGGCGAGCTTGCCGGGGTTATGGAAAAGTATTCTGGCGACGACCACGCTGTCGTTGAAACCAGCCTCAGTGGAGGTGAAAGGGATGGCAATTGATAATTCCTCATTAACCACGAAGCTGGCAATCCGGAAGTATATGTTAGACAAGTGGAGTCAAGAGCCTATACGTGTTCTTGACTGCTGCGCTGGGAAGCGGGAGATATGGACCGCCCTGCAAAAAGATTATGATGTCAAGGAGTATCTAGCCGCAGATGTTAAGGCCACTCGCGGCAACCTTCGCGTTGACAGCCGTCGGCTGGTTGCTGACAAGGACGTTTGCTCTCGGTTTGACGTGATAGACGTTGACACGTATGGATCTCCGTGGACTCATTGGGAAAGCATCATCAAAAACTGCGGGCAAGACGTTACTGTGTTTCTGACCATGGGGCGCAGTGGGGGCCAGAAGGCAGTAGACGGAGCTGCCCTGGAAATGCTAGGGCTGAATGGCCTTGATGTACCAAATGGCATTAGGTGGAGGTTGGCTGATCTGTGCGTAAGTTATTGTTTGACAAAGTGTTACGATTACGGTATAATACTAAAAGAAGCCGTAGAGACAAGATCACCGGGTAGCGGTGGCGCAAACTACTACGGCATACGCTTGAGGAGGCGGAAAAATGGGAGTAATCTACCAACCAAAGGGAGCGGCCCTTGAGTATGGAGACTGGGCATGCAATCTGTTCCGTGGGTGTTCGCACGGTTGCAAATACTGCTATGCGCCGAGTGTTCTTAGGCTAAAGCGTGACGCTTTTTTGATGTCGGAGCCGAGGGCAAACATACTAGATAACCTCCAGAAGGAGTTGGGCAAGGGCGTTGGTGGCGACGCTCCAGTCTTCTTTTGCTTCACGTCTGACCCATATCAACCAAGGGAGGAGCAAGATCGAATCACGAGAAGGGCGCTTGACATGGTAACTGCTGGGAACATGGTCACGCCTGGGCGTGGAGTGATAGTCCTCACCAAAAACGGGAACTTGGCCGCTCGCGATTTTGATTTGATTTCCAGAAACCCAGAAAGCGCATTTGGCGTTTCGTTGTGCTGGATGGACGATGGCAAGCGGGAAGAATGGGAACCATTTGCCGGGTCGGTAGCGGATCGGATTAAATCGCTGGAATTGGCCAGATCAATGGGAATCAAAACGTGGGTCAGTGTAGAGCCTGTAATCGATGCCAGTGAGGGGCTGTCTGTAGTTACAGCCCTATGTGGGAAGGTAGACACAATCAAAATAGGAAAGCTAAACCACAACCGCGCAATTGAGGATATAACAGATTGGCCAGACTTCCGGGAAAAATGTGTCAGCCTTTGCAAATCTTTCGGGCAGGCGTACTATATCAAGCACGATTTGCGGGTTGCGGAGAGCAAGGCAACCCTTGAATCAGGATAGCGTGACCCCAGACCAAAGCGCCAAAATCAAAGCAACGGTTGTGGCACTGGCCCCATTTGCAGAGGCTAGACGCCTTGGCTATATCCCGCAAGAGCCAACACGCAAGCAGCTAGAGTTTTTGGCGCTGAATGGAATCGAGGCGTTCTATGGCGGAGCGGCCGGCGGAGGCAAATCGAGCGCCCTGCTCATGGCTGCCCTGATGTACGTCCATGTGCCGGGTTACTCCGCTCTGTTGCTCAGGAGAACATACCCGGACCTGAACCAAGCGGGCGCCCTAATCCCACGGTCTCAAGAGTGGCTTGGCCCCACGAATGCGAGATGGAACGGGTCTGACAAGCGCTGGACGTTCCCCAGCGGCGCCACTTTAGCCTTTGGGCACATGGCAAACGCCAACGATATGTACAACTATCAGGGGTCAGAGCTTCAATTCGTGGGGTTTGACGAGCTAACCCAGTTCCCGGAAGAATGTTACAGGTACTTATTCTCACGAACCAGGCGACTTGAGGGCGTAAATGTACCCATCCGGATACGATCCGCCAGCAACCCGGGCGGCATTGGACATAAGTGGGTAAGGGCGGCTATGGTTGACAATCAGGATACGCCATTTGTGGTGGCCAAGATCGCAGATAACCCGTACCTTGACCAGGCCGAATACCTCGAATCGCTCAGTAGGCTTGACCATATCACCCGGGCCCAGCTTCAAGACGGGGATTGGAGCGTCCACGGTACGGGGGGCATGTTCAACCGCACATGGTTTGAGATTGTCGAGGACATACCCCGCGAAGCCAAGGTTGTCAGGTATTGGGACTTGGCCGCAACGCCAGAGAAAAACGGGAATGACCCCGACTGGACCGCTGGCGCTTTGGTTGGATTGCTCGACGGGGTATGGTACATTGCCGACATGCGCCACGTTAGAGAAACCCCGCTCGGCGTAGAAAAATTAGTAAAAGCTACCGCCACTCTTGACACGAGAGCCGTTAGCGTGTATATTGAACAGGAGCCTGGTAGTGCGGGCGCACATGCAATTGATCTTTACAGGCGCCGCATACTGCCAGGCTACGCGGTAAAAAGCGATAGACCAACAGGCCCGAAGGACGTTAGGGCCAAACCAGTTAGCGCGGCCGCCGAGGCTGGAAACGTCAAGCTGATTCGCGGCCCGTGGATACCGGACTTCTTAGACGAGGCGGAGAGTTTTGGATTACCGGGGATGCACGACGATCAAATTGACGCGGTTTCTGGCGCGTTCAAATCCCTATCCGAGCCGCCCAAAAAGTGTTTTGTTGTCACGTAGTTTCTTTGGATGACAATTTATGTTTGATCGCCTCTGGGGCCTGATTACAGGCCGGGAGGGGCGAGAAGCCGCAATCAAGGACGCAACAAATAACGCAGTACAAGCCGCCCTGGGCAGGGTGGTTCAAAGTTTAGACGCTGGCCAACTGAATATATTCGGCGCTGGCCACAGCTACAAGACCATTCCCGCTGGCAAGGTCGCGTCATACTTCAACCGATGGCCCTATGCCGCATCCACAGCTATCGCCGACGCGGTAAGCGCCCTTGACTTTAGCGTACAAACTAAGTCGGGCGACGTGTGGGCAGATGCCCCAGACCATCCACTAGCGACTGTCCTTGCCAGACCAAACCCCCATATGTCAACCCGCATGATGCTCCGGTACCTTGCCCTTGATTGGTATTTCTTGGGCGAGCATTACTGGCATGTGCGATTCAACGGAATGCAGGAACCCGCTGAACTCTGGCCGTTGTTCGGCTCGGTAGAACCTATACCAGACCCGGAGCTATTTATCCGAGGTTACAAACAGGTATCGCAGACCGAGCGCGGCCAGAAGATTACCTATTACGAGCCCGACGAAGTTGTCCGCTTTGTCATGCCCACGTTTCACGACGCTATCAATGGGGCGTCTGACCTTGAAGCCGCCGCCTCGTCTGTCCAGGTTGACGATAAGATTGTTGAAGCCCAGTGGCGAGCGTTCCGGCAAGGCATCTTTTCCAGTGGCGTGTTATCCATGGGCGAGGAAGACCCCCAGCTTCGCAAGGAATTGTTGGGTGAGTTCAACTCAGCGCACCGTGGCGCCCGCGAAGCAGGCAACGCCATTGGCATTGGTACTGACATGAGTTGGACCCCGACAAGCAAGACGCCGCGCGAGATGGACTTTTCAGCTTCGGCCACGCACGTTAGGGACGAGATAACAGGCGTGTCCCGTGTACCCGATATCGCTATGGGCATTACCCGCGATGTCCAGAACAGGGCAACCGCCGAAGCGTCCGAGTATGTCTTTGCCAAGTGGAACATCCTACCCAAAGCAAAGATGATCGAGGACCAGTTACGCAATGACATGGCCCGGAGATACTACGGTGATGATGTCCGCGTTGTAGTGGCGTCACCCGTTCCTGCTGATGCTGAATCACAACGCGCAGATGACAAGCTGGCCCTTGAGCAACGTATCCAAAGCGTCAACGAGATTAGGGCACAGCGCGGCCTTGATGATGTGCCTTGGGGCGACGAGCCGCTTGTCCAGGCTAACCTTATCCCGATATCAGACGCGGGTAAAGCCGCCGCTGGCGCTGGCAGTCAAGCACTCGCCATAAACCAGGAAGTAACCCCAAGCGGCTATAGCGCAGCCGAGCGCCGCGAGATCATGGCGAAGTACGAAAGCGCCCAGGTGCCGTTCTTGAAACAGTACACAAAGACTTGGGTGCGCATCTTTAGGTCCATTGAAGAACAGTTCATGCCGGAGTTTGACAAGAGCCAGGACCGCCAGGACATGCCCGATGGCATTGTCACACAGGACGCCGATGACGCGGTAGTGAGTGTCCTAAATGAGAACACGCTTGCAAACCACATGGCCCGCGAAACCAAAGGCGACAACGTGCGTGGCTTGGTTATCGGTGGTCAGACTGATGGCGAGATTGCCGGGATACCAGGGCGCGGATCGTGGAGTTCAAAGTCGAGTGAACTTATGGCCGCAGCCGCCGAGTTCGGCCCCGCACACTATGCCGGAATAGCCAGCACAACGCGCAAGCAGGTTGAGGAAGTCATAGCCAGGGCAATCGCCAAGCGTAAGACGTGGGGCGAAATGCGGGACATGGTAGAGGATTCATTCTCAAATATGACCGCTGGCCGGGCTGGAAACATTGCCACAACCGAGACCACAAAGCTATTCAACGCGGGCGCCCAGGCGTTCCGCAGCGAGTTTGATGTACCGTTCAAACAATGGATCGCGTCATACGTCAACACGCGCCCAACACACGCCGCCGCTGATGGCCAGGTCAGACGCAATGGCGACCCATACCGCGTTGGCCAAGACAGTATGCAATATCCAGGCGGCGGGATGCTGGCCGAAGAGAACTGCAATTGCAACTGCTATTCTGTTGGCGTACCGACAAAGGCAGGAACCTAACGGAGAATTGTAACATGGAAACTAACGAACTTGTAAAACTTGAGTCAACCTTTGAGCTTGCCGCCCCGCCAACGGAAGATGCAAACGGCGATGTTACGTTCTGGGCGATTGGTTTGGACAAGAGCAAGACTCCAAACAGGCGCGGCTTGGTGTTTGATTGGAAGTCGCCAGCGGATATTGACATCACGGCCTTCCTCAAGAATCCCGTCATGCCATATGCGCACGACAGCGGTTCGGTTCCCATTGGCCGTTGGGAAAAGGTGCAAGTCACAAAGAGCCAGGTCAAACTGTTTGGCAGAATCCCAGGTGGCGACGATTACCCCGACCTGGCGCCCATTCGCGCCCGTGTTCGGGATGGATACCTCAAGGCAGTGTCAATAGGCTTCTACATCCGCGAGGCCGAAGAGGTCGCTATCAAGGGCGCTGATTATGCCCTGAAGGTGTTGGCGCTTGAACTTCTCGAATGCTCAGTTTGCACCATTGGCGCACATGCCGGGGCTGTGATTCAGTCTGACGCGATAGGCAATGGCGACCCCAAGCGGTTTGATGCCCCCGAAGATATCAAGTGGAATACTCAGACCTTTGCCGACGTCAAGCAGGGCGGCACAAAGGAGATGGTCTATTCGCTTGACGGTATTGCGCTTGACCCGGAGACGCCCGCAACTGTTGCCAAAAGCGCAACGGTTCAAGTGGACACGCCAGAAGAACCAGCCCCAGACACACAGGCCGCCGCAATTGATAGCCTCAAGGACTCCATATCAGCCCTTACGGATACTGTCAAGGCGCTGTCAGATAAGATTGATGCAGAACCAGAGCCCGAAGCGCAAGCAGTGATTGAACCCGACGGCCAAACGCCCGACCCGGAAGATACCGAGCCCGCGAAGCCAGACGGTGAACTTGCTGCGCCCCCGGTAGTTCCTACGGAGGCAGAGCTAAAGGCCACGGCTGAAAAGGTGTATCAGGACTGGGCCATACAAAACCCGGACCGGATCGCCGAGTTTGACGCACTCGCAAAGCGTCTAGCACAAGCGCGAGTTGATTCACAAATCGAAGCAAACCTCAGACGAAGAAAGAGCAGGTAATCATGGAAAAGACCAAAGAAGAATTGGCCTTGGAGAAGGAAGCCGAGGCGAATACCGCCGCGTTGATCGCAAACCCCAAGACCGCAGAGTTCTTGGCGCAGTTTGCATCAGCCGAACTTATGACCCGTCTTGATGCACACGCCGCGACCATCGTCGCCAACGCCCGCGAGGCGCTTGACACGCGGGAAGCCGCAGCCGCATCACTCGCCGGGTCCGCCGACACTGGCAAGCGCGAACTGACGCACCCGGAACTGAATGAGTACCTCAGATGTTCGTTCTTGGCCCAGAACAAGCGGCCCTATAAGATTAGGGACGACTTCGCCAAAGAAGGCGTTGTAGAGCAGACCTTGACCGAAACCGTGGGGTCCGCCGGTGGCGTTGCTGTGCCTGACGCCTTTGACGCCATGGTCACCAAGCGCAACGTGGAACCCAGCGTTATCTGGCCCATGTTGACCGTCCGCCCGACATCTTCTGACGCTGTGAAGAGTTGGGAAGTCTTGACTTATGTCACCGCCAACACCGGAACAGATGCTAAGTCACAGTCCGCAACAAGCTCAGACGAGGTGGCCGTCACGGAGCCGACGTTTGGCGAAATCAGTTGGTCACTCCATCCCCAAGACGCGAGAGTTCCGATCCACCTCAACCTGCTTGACGACGCCGAGACTGACGTTGTTCAGCTTTGCGTTGACCTGGTTGCGGAATCATTCCTGCACAACCGCGAAACCTACCCGCTGACTGGTAACGGCGCCACCCGACCCTTGGGTTTGCTGAATGCCGCCACGGGTCTGACAAGTTCCGCCGTAACCTCAATCACTACAGCCAACGTGATTGACTTTGTGGCCACGTTGCCGCAGAGATGGCGTGCTGGTTATCAGCCCGCGTTGGTGTCTGGTAGCGAGTTGCACTTCAAGATTGGCTTGGCGTTCGCCAAGGATATCAGGTCCGCCCAATACTTGATGAACATGATGCCCGTATTCAAAGAAGCCGGGAACATGCCCGTTGGTAAACTTTTGATTGGCGACTTCTCAAAGTACATCGTCTATCAAAACCGTTTGATGCGTATGGTTCAGGGTGTTGCCCCCGAGCGTTGGTGCCTGGAGCTTGTCTTCCAGGAACGCTGGGACGGCCAGGCCCCGCTGACTGATGCTTTCCGCATCGGCCTCGTGACCACGTACTAAGCTGTTTTCATGGGGGGCGTCCTCGTGGCGCTCCCCTCAAGGAGTTGAGATGCCCTTTGTAAGATTCGTCAAGCGTGAAACCGTGAGGCATACCCCATACGGAGTCGGGACTATTGTTGACATAGACGAGTCAATGGTTAAGCAGCTTGAGTTGCTTGGTTATCAGCGCAACGACCCGATCATTGAGCGGGTAGAGAAGCCAGCCGTAAACAACATGATTCCCGATATGTTGGGCGGACAAACAGTATTGATTAGGAACTAGCTGATGGTTCGGATATACCCAGTCATAGCCAGCCGTGGACGACAGAACGAGTTAGATAAACAACTCCGACTGCTTACCCCACAATTGGCAGACGACGAACTAATCACCGTTGTAATTGACGGTGACAATGCCGGGTATGCCCTTGGCCAACCCAAGCGCGTAAAGTTTGTTGAGTTGCGCGAGTCCGTGGGCGTGGATTCAGCGCGGCGCATTGGGAATAGCCTCGTGCCGGAAGACGGGATTGTACTTGAAATAGACGACCACGATTATGCGGAACAGACCTTGCTGGCAGAGGTTCGCGCCGCCTTTGAGGATGAGTCAACCAACGTCGTCTATTGCGATATCACATTGACTGACCCGGAGAACATCGTCAACCGCCCCAAGCATAAGACACCCGGGCCATCAATGGAGCGTGGCCATCAGGGTTACGGCATGCGAGCGTATCGCAAGTGGCTTTATGAGGCCGTGGGCGGATACCCGGACGAGTTCTACCCCGCGAATGATATGGCCCTGATGTGCAAGATCGAGCAGCTTTGTGGCCACAGTGGAATCGTCTTGATACAGAAGCCGCTTGTCAAGGTCACGGTTGATGGGCAGGGCATCAGCGTCAAGAACAAGGACGCCCAAGAGAAGGCCGCCAGCCGCGTGTTGGACATCGCTTGTAATGCTGGCTTTGACTTGCCCTGGGAGTTGCGGCAAAAGGATAGCGCATCGAGCAAGCCGCGAACCATCGAGCCCGTTAGTGCGATTGCGGCGCCCACTGTTGCAAATGCCAAGGCCCCCAGGAAGCCCCACGTCCTGCTTGTGACTGAAATAGTAGGCCATGGCAGGGGTGGTGGCGAGATGTCAATGTTGGGGTACCTCAGAGGAGCAGCCAAGCGCGGGTATCGTGTTAGCGCCCTGTACGCCAAGGACGCCGGGGATAAACCGCTTGCGGAGGACTGGCTTGAGCTTCACAAACTTGACACCGCCAGCCTCAGGGACAAGCGCGTATCTGCAAACGCGGAAGTCAATTCCGCAATTTGCGCCATCAACCCCGATATCATTGTGACAGAGGTCCGCACGTCCGCCAACATCGCCACGCTATGCGAAGCGCTGAATATCCCACTGATTACGATGGTCCAGTTCTGGCACAATATTATCAAGACCGATAGCGGCGGCTGGGATGCTCTTCATAAGCGCCCGATAGCCAAAGAAGCCCAAGACACATGGGGCGTTGCGCGACTCAGTAAAAGCGCGGCCCTGCTGGCCAATAGCGACTTTACCGCAAGCGTCATTGAGGATGTGTTCGGGCGCAAGGCAGCCGCTGTTGTCTATCCGCCCATTGATGCCGCAAGCGTGAAGGTGGACAAGCGCGAGGCTAGGTATGTTGTGTGTCCAAGTGTCCAAGCTGGCAAGGGTAGCATGATATTCTTGTCACTGGCCGAGCGACACCCCGAGATAGACTTTCTGTTGCTGGCTGGCGACAACAAGCATTCCCGGGAATCGGATGTCATTGATAGGGCTGGATCGCTGGCAAATGTTACCGTCAATAACGAGTGGGTTTCCGACATGCGAACCGTCTACGCTGAGACGGCTTGTTTGTTCATTGGAACACAGACTTGCGAATCATTCAGTCGCGCATCAGCAGAAGCCAGGGCCAACGGTATCCCGCTACTGGTCTCTGACGCCGGGAACCTTGTCAACATGGCAGCAGACGGCGCGGGCGTTGTGGTACCCAGGAACGCGCCGATAGAAGCGTGGGATGCAGGGCTTGTCAAGGCGCTTGCTTTGACCCCAGAGGCTACCAGTGCGTTTTGTGTGGACCATTCGGGTAGATTTGCCAAGGCCCTTGACAATAACCGCAACCTAAGCGATGTGGTGTTTATCAAGCCCGACGCGCCCGGCGTATCTGAGGGAGTTGCGCAGTTCGGCCAGACTTGCGGGACATCTGAAATTGAGTGGCTTCCGAATGCCGCAGACGTGGTGCAATACTCGCTTACCATTCTGCCCGGCCACTATAGCGCGAACTTCTCCGAGCAAGTCAATAACAAGTTGGCTTATTGGTGGTGTTCACATACTGCGCAGATGGATACGAGCCGCCACGAGATGGACAACCTACTCATGGCGCTTGGCGATGTAGTTCAACATGGCAACCGCTTCATGTGCCTAACCTCGAAACCGGACGCGGACGCTTGGGCCAAGGCGCTAGGCACTGACCGGATCAAGTGGCTTCCCAATGTAATGACCATTCCCAAGGCGCCCAAGAAAGCCAAATACAAAGAATGCGGCGTCTTTATCCCCGGCCCGTTCGGAGTTCGCAAGAATATCTATACCGCAATGCTGGCCTGCTCGATGGCCAAGGCAGAGGCGCACGTCACATCAATAAACATAGCCAAGTGTCCGAACCTAGAGACCATGGCGAAGCGGCTTGGCGTTCGGCTGCATGTCCACGACTGCCCCACGGTTGCGGATGTAAGAGCAGTCGCCAGCCGTTGCCACGCGGGGATTATGGTTTCAACCGCTGAGACGTATTGCTTCGCGGCGGCTGAGATTGTCGCGTCCGGTACGCCATGCGTTTATTGGGATGGCATACCGATTCTGCGCGGCGGGCCTAAAGAGTTATGCGTTATCAACCCAACCGACATAGACGATATCGTGCCGTCACTCTCAGCGGCTATAGTGGGCGGTAGCTTGGCCAAACAACAGCTTGCACAGATGCGAACCCTTACCGACAAATGGAACGCAGCAGCCCGGGCAACCCTGGAGGATATTCTTGATGCGTGACACGCTTGACATTGTAATGCCAGCGGTGCGGCGCCCGGAGATATTAGACAAGGCGCTCGAATCCTGGAAGCCATTTTTCGCGGGCTACGATTGCCGCCTGATAGTCAACCTTGACGCGCTGATAAGCCCTGAATGGCTGGCGAAGCGCAATTACATGGTGGTCGCAAGTGACCGAGATTGGGAGGGAAGCGATGAGTGACTTTGACGTAAAGGATGTGTGCTATCCGAAGATTGGGAGCCTGATAACTGAGGCAGACGCCTTGCTTCTGCAGAAGTGTTGCGGGATTGCGGACGCCAAGACCATCCTTGAGATTGGAACCAAGCGCGGGGGAAGCGCCATTGTCTTGGCCAAAGAAGTTGAGAAGCGCAAGGGTCGCTTGTACTGCATGGACCCGAACTTCAACGCGAACCTTGCGGGGGACCTGGAAGACTTTGAGGTAGACCATCTGATAGAACTTATCTGCGGTTACTCGCCATGGGCTGGCCGTGGGATAGTGCCAGATGAACTTGACATGCTATGGATCGACGGCGACCACAGCATCCTTGGCGCGTTGGCGGACTTCATCTATTGGGAACCGCGTGTGCGCGTTGGTGGCGTTGTGGCGTTCCATGATTACTCTAGGCGCGGAGTTGTACCCAAGACAGCCAGCGTAGAGACCGCCGTTGACTTGATCCTACATGAGCGCAAAGACCTTGAAGAGATTGGCTTTGTTGGCAAGCCCGATGGCGGCACGATTGCATTCCAAAAGACCGCGCTACCCGAACTGGATGACAGCAATGTCTAATCACCTTGACATAGACCTATACGGGCAGCCAGTCAAGATTGTTGACGAATACATCAATGAGTACGTTTACCGCGAATGCAACAAGGGCCATTGGAAGCCCGAGCTATTCGGCGTGTTTGACAAGTTCCTGAAACCGGGTGACGTGTACTTTGATATCGGAGCCTACGTTGGCGCCACGACGCTATACCCCGCCGCGCTTGGGTGTGATGTCTACGCCTACGAACCGGACCCGTCTGCATTTGACGCGCTGTTGGCTAATGTCAAGCTGAATCCGGCACTTGAAAGCCGCATCAAGCTATCGGCAGATGCTATCGGAACCGAAGTCGGGTGGACTGCGATTGGACCACGCGGCGACATGGGGAGCAGCAAGTCTGGGCTTCTCTTCGCCCAAGACAACCCGGACGCCATCGACATCTTTGGCCTCACGCTATCAGCCGCGATGGATCAGAACAAACTTGACCGCCTGGACTTCCTAAAAGTCAACGTGCAGGGGTCAGAAGCGTCGCTATTGACCGCCGCAGAGGGCGTTCTAAAGCTCCACAAGCCCGTTGTCCACGTCTATATCAGGCCGTTCAACTGTGCGGACCTTTGGAAAGACATGGCAAAACTTGTACGCGCAATGGACAGCTACCCGCACTGTTATTCAGAACTTGGCGAACCGTTGACCGCAACCGATGTCATGATGTTAGCAAAAGCCAAGAAAGATAAGGGAGACTTCAAGTTGATATTTTGTCATGAGGAATGGCCGAATGGCTGACGCGTCTGGATATATCAAGCCGTATCTGCAAACGCGCCCCGATGTCACAGAAGGCATCCCGGAGCGTGTCGAGGCAGATCCCGAATGTGCCAAGGCGAAGCGTGAAGTTATCGCGCTTCTGCCAGACGACATTGACGGCTATATCCTCAGCATTGGCCCGGCTGCCGGATGGGAACTTGACGAGCTTCGCAAGCGTTGCGAGAAGTCAACTAACATTCTTGGCGTGACCCCATTTGAGGAAGAGGCCGAACTTTGCCGAGCGCTTGGCCATACTTGCGTGATAGGCGATATGCACAAGCTGGCTTGCTTATGGTCTGGAATGTTTAGCCTGGTGTTTGCGTCACACGTTCTTGAGCATAGCCCGGCGCCATACGTAGCCCTGCGCGAGTTCTATCGAATGCTGCGCCCCGGTGGTTATGTCCAAATCGTAACGCCGGAGCCGTATGGAGTGATTCACCTTGGCGACATTGAACGAGCAAAGCGCCACGTTGATATCCCGGAGCATATCTTTTTGCCCTCGGCGGAGACGCTTATTGTGATGTTACGAAAGGCCGGCTTCAACTTTTTGCGATATAGCGAAGTCGCGCAGACATGCCAGGGCAAGCTGAACTATTGGCATAGGGTATGGTTGGCTCAAAAGCCATCGGAGGTCACATGAATACCAGAGTTTTAATTCTCGGCGGTAGGCGATGGGACCAGGCGATTATCACCATCGGGCGCGGCTTCCTGAAGATAGGTTGCGCGGTTCGGTATCTGCCCACACGTCGCCCCGGTACGCACTCAGAGCCGCTTGAAAACGTCCATGATGTTATAGGGCAGATTGTCAAGGAGTTTGAGCCTGATATTCTGTTCTGGGTTATGTGCAAAGAAGATTGCCCCGTTGGGCTTATGGATCACCTCAAGCAGCTACGCCCCGAGATGGCTACTGTGTTCCATAGCTTCGACGATCCCCACATGGTAGACAATAATCCCCCAGAGTGCATCCCGGGCTTTGACTTTGCCGTGACTTGTTGCGCTGGCTCTATTCCATGGTACGCGGATCGCGGCGTCAAGGCCATCAGGTTCTGGCCCCCGCCAGGCTTCGACCTTCACGGCAAGGCGAGCGCTAACCCCGCTGAGAAGTGTGACATCTCATTTGTAGGCACTAACGTATATCCCAGGGATAAGTACCCGGAAGTCATAGCCACACGCGCCGAGATACTCCGGGCCGTTGCGGGTCTTGGAACCATCAATATTTATGGCCCGTGGGGCGAGCGCCGCTTTGATTGGGGCGGAGAGTTTGGCGTCCCGGAAATGAAAAAGAGTTGGCGCGGATTCAGGAAGTATGAAGAGTTGCCGGGCGTGTATGCCGCGTCCAAGATCAATTTGAGTTCACACGTTAGACCGGATGGGTTTCAGTATCTCAACGAGCGAACCATAAACGCCATGGGGGCTGGCGGCTTTATGCTAGTCGATAAGGTCGCCGGGATGGAAGAGATATTTACTGATGGCGTCCACTGGGCAACGTGGGAAAGCCTAGACGAGTTATCAAGCAAGGCCAAGTTTTATCTGGCAAACCCAGACAAGCGCAAGGCCATAGCCGCAAAGGGCCGCGAGAAGGCGCTCAAAGAGTTTAGCAATAAATGTCATGCACACGCTGTATTGAAATTGTGCGGAAAGGATTAGCCATGCCACAAGACCCAACAGACTCAGGAGTACCGTCCGTCCAGGCGCCCAGAGTGAACTACTCGAAGCCCGTTACCGTAGACGTTTATCCGAGCATACAGAATACCCTTGCTGCCGCCGACGATGACCGGGTATGGGTTACCGTTACGAACCTGACTACCACGCCAGTCTATATCGGCGTTGGCGATCACGGCGCCATAGTTGGGCGCGGCATTCCTTTGATGACAACTGGCTCTAGCGTTGAAATTGACGACAGCACCGGAGCAGTTTACGCGATCCACGAAAGCACTGGCGCCAAGGCGGTTGCGGTACAGTCGGCCACCAAGGCCTAGGAGATACAGCAAGATGAAACTAAACAACGTAGCCCCAACAACTGGCGCACGACGCGACGCAGTAGCCACCACGGTTGCACTTGCGGCTATCGTTGGCGATCCAGATGGCGTTATGCGCCGAGTAACCGCTGATACGTTTGATTATCAGTATGCTGTCAACGCGACAAGTGGCGGCGATGTTACCCCAGATAGCGGGATTGGTCAGTGGTTCAGGCTGAGTGCTGCGGCCGCGGTTAGCTATGGCACCACATCCGGGACAAGCGCCCAAGGTAACGATGGACGACTGAGCGATAAGCGCGATCCGAATGACCATACCCACGCGAGCGTTGGGACTGGCGCTAAACTTAGCCAGGCCAATACCCACGAAAGCCCAGATACCGATTCGGCGTCTGGTTCGTTACATCACACAATCGGAACTGGCGCGAATCAAGCGGCGGGCGGTGCGGATGGCAGGCTTGCCGATAAGCGAGATCCAAACGATCACACCCATGCGTCCGTTGGGACCGGGGCCAAACTCTCGCAAGCGAACACGCACGAAAGCCCAGACACGGACGCTAGCGCGGCCGCCCTGCATCATACGATAGGCACAGGAGCGAATGAATCCTGCGGCGGTGCTGACGCCAGGCTAACAGACGCGAGGACACCAAGCGCCCACGCGGCATCACACGCTAGCGGCGGCACGGACGCGCTGACGTGGGAACGGTGGCACCTGATCGCAACGTCAAAGTATACCGCCACGCCATCAAGCACATCAGTTATCACCATGTCAGATACTGCGCTGATGGCGGTTGGCTTGCCCGTCAAGTTCACCATTTCCAGCACAACGTATTACGCCCAGATCACAGCGCTATCAGCAGACACGAGCATTACCATTGCTGGCGCCACAATGGGCGGCGACCTTACCGCGCTCTTTGTCGGGACCGCCGAGATGGTCCAGGTTGTATCCCTCTTTGTGGGGTCAACATACGCAGATGGAACGGAAGCAAACCTTCTGGCCGTGGATATGTTTTCGCCCATGAAGTGGTCCGGGCCAAAGGCTTACCTTGTGGCATTCTCCGGCGTACAAATGACAGTGGACACAGGGACCGAGCCCAAGATAAATATTCAGATCAACAACGCCGCAGTATCAACTGCCGATAGCAATAACGGTATCCAGCTTTCAACGTCTGGAACGTGGGTTGATAACTCGGCTATCGCAATCAGCACAACGAATTATGACATCAACCGTGGCGAAGAACTTGAAGTGGATTGTACTGCTGCGGGCGGAACTGGCGACGCTGAAAACCTGACAGTTCAATGCGTCTTCGTGTTGGAGTAAGCAATGATAATTAGGCACCCAAGAGCAAGGGCGATAGCGTCTGGCGCCCCGGCGCTAATTGACGATTATGACACATCGTCTGACGATGATGCTCCACTGACCGCAACAATGGGCTTTGAGTTGGCCGCCGCCTCTGACTCCGTTTTCAAGGCGGTGATCAAGATCAAGAACTCAAGCACCGCCGGCAACGTGACCCTGCGAATAGAAACAGATTCCGGCACAGAGCCAAGCGGAACGCTGGCAGACGCTAATGCCACAAAACTTGTGTATGTGGACGAGGCTAACTTCGCTTGGATTGAGTTTGAGTTCCCGGCGCAGTTTTCGCTGGCTGGCAGCACGCAATATTGGCTCGTTGCAAGTACCGCAGGAGCGCACAGGTGGGACGGCCACCGCAACGCGATATCGCCGAATGACCTTGGCGCAGAGTGGGGTGGTTCATGGCAATTCTATGGCAGCGGATTCTTTTTCCGCGTGTACGATATGAGCGGATAACCCTATGGCGCTAACAATACTCAGCCTGGCAGACGCGAAGACTTTTCTAGGCGTCACGGTGTCAACAGAAGATACAACCATCGAGGCCCTGTTGTATTCCAACGAGGCCGGGATGGAAAGCTACTGTAGGCGATACCTGATAGACACAACAGTAACGGAATATCTTGATGGCTGCGGCAAGGTTTACATCTTCCTGCGCGAGCCCGCCAGAGCAATAACCAGTATTTACGAGGACGGTACTAGAGCGTGGGCAGTATCATCTCTTGTGGCATCTTCGGACTATCAGCTTGTGACGCTCCGCAATGGAACCGGAAAGCGTGTCCAATATTACGATAGCGCGTGGTCTGCGGGCCAGGCAAACATTCGGGTTATCTATTCCGCCGGATTCGCGAGCATCCCGACTGACGTTGTGCAGGCCGCCCGTATACAGATTGGCAGAGCATACGCCGAGTGGAAACGTACCGAAGCTGGCAAGGATGCGCTGGCAGAGAACGACGTGGTCGGATGGTCTCAGACATGGCTTGCCAAAGAAGGGCTTGACCCGGCTTGTAAACAGCTTCTGGGCCCATATAGGAACTACGGGATATAGCATGTACGATAAGCGCCAATATCCAGATACATACGACCTTTACCGCCCGACGATTGCGAAAAGCACAACGGGCGAGAGGACCAGAGCGGTTAGCAATGCTACGGCCAGCGACCAGCCTTGCTTGTATGTCTCTGATAGGACCGCATCGGGCCGAGGCGGAATGCTAAAGGACGGTGAAGGCATTGCTTTTGAGCATGGCGCAGAGTTGCGCATACCCCAGGGTGTTGACGTGAGAGCCGACAAACGCGGCGAGCGTCCAGACAAGGTAATTGTGACGAGCGCTGGCGGAACAACTGTATCTATCCCGTTTACCGTTGTGTGGGTAGCGTCTGAGTTTGGCGAGTACCAAAAGGTTTATTTGCAGGAGGCCCCGGCATAATGGCTAATGCAAGAACAAGAGCCTTTGGCCAGCTTGGCAAAATGGTGGACGTGTCAGAAGTCTTAGGGTTTTTTGATCGAATGATAGCCAAGACGCCAGAGAAGACCAGGCGCAACATGGGCAGGGCCGTCACGTATTGGAAAGCCCAAAGCGTCAAGCATTCCCCGGTTAGTGGAACCAAGTATGGACAAAAGCAATCTGCCAAGGGGCCGTCAAGAAGTGGCCACCGTGGCGGCATCCTTAGGAAGTCTATGACGGGATTTGTGCAAGCCCAGGGCGGTAACATTGTTGGCGGAATTGAGAACGCAACGGACTATGCAATCTGGCTACTGGCTGGAACGCGGTACATAGCGAAGGGTAAGGTAATGGCCTGGCGTGAAGGTGACGAGCCCATCAACACTTGGCCCGCGAAGGCGAGAGGCAACCCAAGAGCAAAGTTACCCATCATCATACCGTATCGCGCGTTGGCGCTTGAGATGTTCATAGATGGCTTGTCGTCTGACTTGACCAAGGGATAGCATGGCAACCGAGATCAAAAAACTTAGGCAGCTTTTATACGAGTGGCTAAAGGATGATGTCACGGCCCTAACCACCCTGATAAGTGACAGGGTGTACCCGCTATGGCCACCTGATAACGCCGTCTATCCATGCGCGGCATATAACATCAGGTCCAGAGAAACGACAAACGACTTCGGCGCTCCTACGTGGGGCGGCTTTGTAGAGGTTTATCTGTTCAGCCCATCACAAGACACCCTAGACGACATGGAGGATGCGATAGTTGAATACGTGTCAAACAACCCGGAGACCATCAACACGACGCTATCCGATACATCTACGGTACTGACAAGTAACTTCAAGCTGATGGGGGTTGAGCAAGACCCCCGCGACGCTTGGCAGGAAGATACATTTTTAGTGATTACCCGTGTACTCAGATTTGAACTTTTCTGCGTCAAGCGCATTGGTGCTTGGGCATAACTTAGAACAGGAGCATTATCATGGCGAATTTCCCGTCAGCCGCAAAGTCTGCCCTTGAAACAATGAAGGCTGGCCCCGTATCTTTGGTGTTTGACCCCGACGGCGCAAGCGAAGTTGAAATCTTCGTGCGCAATGGAATCAGCTTCACGTTTGCCCGCGCACAGGAAACCATCGAAACTGACCTTGTTGGCGTCTATGACCTGTACAGCGCTGGTGATGCCGTCACGTTTGAGATTCGCACAGACGAGTTTTCAAGCGAAGCGTGCGCCGTTCTGTTTATGGATCAGGAAACGCATAACAGTGTGTATCAACCGTTTGGCCAAGCCGCAGGCGAATCTGGCAGGACATCGGCTCTTGCAGTTCGTGTGCGCCCATGGCAAACCAGAACGGCCAGCACATTGCAGCTTGAATTGTGGATTGTGATTCCCGAAGGCGATCAAGTAAGTGCCTGGGCCACTGGCGAACAGTGGAACAACACTCAATCATTTAGAGCCCTGCCCGACCTCGCTAAGCCGAACGGCGGATTGATCGGAAACTTGACAGTCGCAGCCCGTAGCTAACTCCAAATGGAGGAATAGAGAGAATGATTACCGTACAAAACGAGAACCTGCCTTGTGGCAAGTGTTGTGATATCGGAGAACCGACCCTGGGAGGCTGGGGTCGGCTCTTCGAGCAGTTCACAGAACAGCAGGAAGGAGCCATCATTCAACTCGTGACGTCGTTCTACAACGTGGACGAAACAAACGAAGACGAAATGGCCGACGCAATCTCCAAGTCATGTAACATGCTTGGCCCGCTCATTCGGACCGCGCCATATTTAGTTGGTGCATTCGTGCGTGAAACAACCTATTCGCCAAAGTCCAGAAGCCCGATATTCGCCAGCAGTTCAGAATGCGCGGACTCAATTTCAATTGAAGATGCCGAGTTTGTGTTTCAGAAGTTGAGGGACTCGGGATCGTTTGCCGCCATAGTGAAACGAGTGGGAAACTGGCTGAGGGGTTCGGTGCAGAAGATGCGGGACATGAAGCAAGTTCCCCCGGCATCCGAAAGCCAGACCCCATAATTAACACAATTCGCAGATTGCATATTCAGATTACCGTTGGGATGAGGTGGCACGTTGATAGCGTCTGGGAACTTGGACTTAGCGAAGCAATGGATGTCTATAAAGAAATGATCGTCCAAGAAATCTCAACAGCGTTGCTTACCACGTCTGCATTGTTCGGCGCGGAAGAGTTGGCAAAGCGATTAGATCACATCATGCACACGCCTAAAACGCTGGCAGACGAGTTTGGAGAAGATGTTGCTCAGGAAGTAGCGGCAGTTCGGGAACGAACACGCCTCGCATTGCTCGCAAGGAACCATCATGGCCAAGCCTAAAGAAGTACGCGTTGAACTGATTGCGGGCACTAAGCGCTTTATCTCCGGCCTGAAGGCTGGCCAGCGGGCTTTGTCTGGCTTTGCTAGGCGCGCGAAGTCTGCAATCAAGGGTATGGTGGTAGCAGCAACGGCAGGCGTAGCCCTGATAACTCTCGGCATCAGTAAGAGCTTGAACGAGTTTTCAGACTTCGAAACTGGCCTAACTGAAATTGGAACACTTCTGCAAAAGTGGGGGCCGGAAGTTTTTGGGAAGTTGAAGACGGAAGCGCAAGAACTAGCCATCCTGTTTGGCCAAACAACAAAGGCGATGACCGGAGCCAAGTATGATATCGTTTCCGCTGGCTTTACCAAGGCAGCCGAATCCGCCACGGTGTTACGCGCCTCAGTCAAGGCTGCCACGGCGGGCCTTGTGGACGCAAAGACTGCAGCGGGGCTTATAATAACTGGCTTACGTGGCTATCAGCGTGAAGCCAGAGACGCGACGGACGTATCAGACACACTCTTTACAACGATTCGCTTGGGGCGCACCACATTCACCGAACTAGCGCAAAGCCTCCCGGTTGTCATACCGACCGCCAAGGCCGCTGGCGTGAGCTTCAAGGAATTGAATGCAGCAATGGCCGCAATAACCCTGGGCGGTATTGATACGCGCATGGCTGCGGTTAGCCTGAACCGTTTATTCCTGAGCATGTCTGCCCCAGCCTCAGAAGCCGCAAAGGCCATGAAGAAGATGGGGATTGTCGTTGCTGATACTACCGGGAAGATGCTCCCGCTTATTGACATCATCAAACAGTTCCAGGGGAAGGGCCTGGCAGACGTCAAGGAGATTGCAGGCGATGTTAGATCGGCCAGAGCTATCCTTGCACTGGCACAGAACTTTGGCAAGTTCAAGGATATGTTGGGAGAGTACAAAGACACCACTGGCGCACTCGGAACCGCGTTCACCAAAATGACTGATACGCTTGCATTCAAACTTCGCCAACTGCGGGCGGCGTGGATTGCAGTTTTCCAGAACATGGGCGACGCGTTCAGCAAACCGTACAAGCAGGCCATCGACAACCTCCGCAAAATCTTCCACGCCATCACAAAGTTCCTTCGTGAGAACAAAGCCGTCTATGAAAAGTGGGCGCAGGGCATCGTTGATTCGCTGACCGCAAAGGTGAAGGCGTTTTGGGGCTTTCTGAAGAAGCCAGCTTCGGCGCGTTGGGTAGACATTATCGTTAACCGAATTCAAATCGGCCTCCACTTTGTAACGATCGCGTTACCTAAGATACTTTGGAACTTTGCCCAGATTGCGTTCCGCGCTGGCAAATGGTTATTCTTGACGATAGGGAAGTTCGTGGCAGACCTTGGGTACAAGATCAGACTTGAGATTATCAAAATTCGCGGTAGCTTGCCATCCACAATGGGCGGCATTGGCGACGCAGAATCTGCTGACCTAGCCGCCGCTGCCCATCGAAAACACTTTGACGCGACAGACCCAAAGAACAAGGGCATCGAGCAAGCAAAGAAAGACATCATCGGCGACATCAAGGATTTAGGGGGCATCCTAGACGACGAACTTGATTCGGCTCGGGAAACCATACTCAAGCAACGGGTTGGTTGGACCATAGCTACTTTGGCATTCAAGATGGAGCAAATGTTCGCCACCGCGAAGAAGGGCATAAAGGGGGTCGCCAAGGACGGGAAAGAGGTTGGCGTTGACGCCGCGAAGGAAGCGCAGAAGGCGGCAGACGCCTTACGCAAGGCGACAGTGGCCAGAACTAAAACGGGGATTAAAGAACTTGGCAAGGAACTAAAGGAATCGGTATCAGACGAACTAAGCAAACTGGAAGAGCAAGCGAATGGCTTACTAGGCAAGCAAAAGGAATTCACTGACGAAGCGAAGCGACTCCGCAAGGAAGCGGCAGAAATCGTTACAGACCCAGCCGAACTGGCGAAGCGTGGTGAATTGGGCGCCCAGAGGCAGATCAAGAAGAAGGGCGCGTTTGGGTTTGGGAGGTTTGAGTTTGAAGGCGTTACCAAAGCCAAGGCAGAACAGAAGCGCTTGATAACCGAGGCAACCGAACAGGAGCGCAGGGCCAAGATCATTCAAGGTCAGCTAGACGTCACGCGGGAAAAGACAACAGCTGCGAAGAATGCCGCGAACATGCTGGCGGCTGCATTCAAGCAGGTTGGCATAAGCGCGGGCGAAACAAAGAAGACGATTAGCAGCATGACAAAAAAACTTGGCGAAATGATAAAGACATACCAGAAAGCGGCAACGGCCTTGAAGGGTGCGACGGCCCAGAAGGTGAAGCCGAAGAAGAAGCGCGGCGATGGCAAGGTTCCATTCATGCGGCTATCTGACGACCCGAACGACCCAGGCGAAAGTGGCATCTCTTCAAGAAACCAGGACGACGAAATAGCCTCCGTCGTGGTGAATGTGGCGGGCTCTGTTGTGAGTGAAGAAAACCTAATTACAAACATAGCCAAGGGGCTAGAACGCAGGGCGCAGCAAGGTTCATTCAATCCAAAGGCGAGATCATAATGACCAAACCAAACGCC
>Ga0222694_1000057_pt1 | contig 31703 bp, 32 predicted proteins | sample AntAcemetage1333_FD_181145 | JGI IMG/M metagenome (GOLD analysis project Ga0222694, IMG submission 181145) | Saline water microbial communities from Ace Lake, Antarctica - #1333 | ecosystem: Environmental > Aquatic > Non-marine Saline and Alkaline > Saline | place: Antarctica: Ace Lake...
GCTACAGAAGTCATTTTATCGCCACTTGCGTAAATACTGCTAGGTATGCTTGCTTTTGCACACATCGTACCTGTGCTTGCATCGTACATGCCGCCCTCAAATGCGCTCATATATCTATAGTCAACTTCAACTCCATCTTTAATAAAAGCTGGATGAACCTGATACCCACCTACATTATATAAACTAACATACCAGCTTTTAACAGTTCCTACTAAAGTTTCTTTAAACCAAAATTTGGGAATCTCGACCATTACTTGACCATCTGCTCCTGTTAAATCACTTGCTGTGGAACCATCTGCTTTTAGAGCTGAGTTGTCAGCATCTAAATAGTAATTAACAGTACCATTATCATTTAACAAACATCGTTTCATTTCTGATTGGATTGGTAAATTAGCGTCCAAAGCAGATGTTGATGTTGCTATTGCGCTAATAGTACCTAACCTTGTATATTCATCATTTGCGCTATTCCACGTAACCCCCTGATATGTGTCAAGACCAAACCCAACTACCGATACCCATTCACCGACAGGAATAATATATGGGTCAGCAGGAGAACTATCAACAGTTTCAACCCCGTCAATATCAGTTAATGTTATACTAACTACCCCCGTTGGTAATGCTGCCTGAATAGTATCATTTACAACCTTTAGAACGGGCACTCCATTTGTATAATCTATTGCAGGAACATTAGAAAGTAATGTTTCTGATTCACCGTCTGAATTGATTATACTAACTGCTGTGGGTCTTGTTACTGTATAATCACCTGAGCCGTCAGTTGGTGTATGTGCGTATAGCGTGCCTGTATTGTACCCACTTGGAAACATTGCCCAAACCGCTTGACCCCATGTCCCGTAAGATTGGAGTTCATCAATTTCGTGTGGTGCTACATTTGGTAGGTATGTTCCTGAACTGTCAATCACTCGCTGTTGGAATACGGCTGCTTGTGTGCCTCCGTAACCGGGTGAAACTGGAAAACTTCCTTGGCTGAATGATGCAAGGGTTATTATTGCTAAAATTAATGTTAATAGTTTTTTCATTGTTATTTGTTTAATTATGGTGTTAATTGTACCCAACTACTTCCGTTATAATAATATAAATGATGGTCTGTATCTGCATAAATCATACCCTCCATTATTCCATCTTAAATTCCCAATATTAATATCACACATTCTGTATCTAGTAAGAGTACCTTCTGGAGTTCTAGTAAATGCTTGTTGCCAAGTAGGTATCTTTTTTAAAAAGAATAGCAGTTTTTCTATTAAGTTTCTTATCATGATATTAAGGTTATTCTTGATTAAAAACTAAATATACATTAGTAGTTGTTCCATCATTAGCACATGTATAAGTTAATGATGTAGATTTACCAGTTACAAGTGCTTGAGTACTTCCTAAAAGAACTTCTGTTAATGCACCAGTACCAGCTCCGCTATATGTATTAACAGTTAAAGCAACTGGTTGTAATGTCACATTAAAAAATATAATCCCTTTCGTTCCATCAGAAAGATTGTGAATAGATAATGTTAATGCCCAGCCAGCATTTCCCATAGTTATATCATAAGCTCCAATATCACCAAGACTAGCATCATGTGTAAATGATGTTGATGTTTTTGTACCTGATTGTACGTTTCTTGTATATGTTATTGCATCTAAATCTGTACATTTTAAATCATAAGAACCTAAATCTACATGACTTGGTGTTTTTAAAACAACATCTGATCCACTATCTTCCCATAACCCACTACCAAAAGAAAGGTTAGATTGCATATAAGACTCAAGTGCAGTTAATGTTAATTTTCTACTACCCGAAGCAGCATCACCATCTGACCATGCCACAGGAAAAGTAGTACTTCCATGAAGAAACCCAGTTACTGCTGTAAGACCAACTATAGAATTGTAATGTGTTATATATTTCCATGTTCCATCATCATCATACAATAATTTATCATCTGTATCAATAACATTATATGTAGCTGGATCTGCCCAACTTGTTCCATTTTCTGTTACTCCAACATTACCTGCGGATGGATATGTCATACTTCCACTAGCATCTATCCAATCTGTTTTTGAACCAGTACTACTTAATATTTGTCCTGCACTACCAGCTTCATTAAAACCATCATAAAATTCATCACCTAAAGTAAGAGATGCTTCAAGTATTAACTTTTCAACAATTGTAGCAGCACCATCTACAAATAATTTACTACTTTTTATTGAATCAGCATATAAATCTTCTGTTCCTAAATTAACATTTCTTGGAGTTTTTAAAGTAACAACACTTGAATTATCTTCCCATAATCCCAAAGTAAGAGTGTCTAAATCATATTTAGTTGCGATTAGAGAAGTGGTATCAGTCCATTCAATATAACTTGATAAATCCTGAAACATTCCTGTTGTATCAATAACATGACCCCAACGAGTAGTATCTGCGGCATCAATTGTATCTAGCAACGCTCTGTTAATATGAAATATGCCTGTTGTGTCTTTGCCTAAATTTGTATTAATGTCAATTCGATGATCTACTAAGGTATCGTGATAAGAGGCTAGTGAATCTCTATGCACAAGTAAGCTATCATAAATATTTGTTAAAACTGTCCTGTGAACCGTACTACTATCTTCTAACGCTTCCAAACTGTCGGGGGTTAGAGAATTAGTTACTAAGGCGTATTCCAAATGTTGGTGCCCAAAGGATTCATTTAAAGTATCATCCCCGATTACAAATTCTACGTTTGATATATTGGTTGCATCTACTTCAAATTTTATACTATCAGGTGTAGCGTTTTCTAAAGCTAATATTCTTACATTGTGTTCCACTAAGGTATCGTGATAAGAGGCTAGTGAATCTCTATGCACAAGTAAGCTATCATAAATATTTGTTAAAACTGTCCTGTGAACCGTACTACTATCTTCTAACGCTTCCAAACTGTCGGGGGTTAGAGAATTAGTTACTAAGGCGTATTCCAAATGTTGGTGCCCAAAGGATTCATTTAAAGTATCATCCCCGATTACAAATTCTACGTTTGATATATTGGTTGCATCTACTTCAAATTTTATACTATCAGGTGTAGCGTTTTCTAAAGCTAATATTCTTACATTGTGTTCCACTAAGGTATCGTGATAAGAGGCTAGTGAATCTCTATGCACAAGTAAGCTATCGTAGATATTGGTTATCGTAGTATCATTTGTATTTATGTTAATCCTATGTACTTCTAAGGTATCTCTGTATACCAGTAAAGAATCGTCTACATAACCTTTTGTTACCAACTTATCGTTATTGCTACTGCCGCCAATAATAGTATCAACAATCGCCGAATTACCGAGTATCATTCCTGTGGATAAATAGGCAGTTTGTGCAACATGTAATTCATCCGTTAAATCTAATCGATCGGCGGATAAATCTAAATAACTATTATATTGCCCATTAAGAGTTAATCTACCTCCTGTTATCCAAAGATAATTGAATTCTCCTAAATATAACCTATCAACACCATAGATATATCCGTTAGTTTTGAAAGAGTTTTCTGCAAATATATCCCCATCAGATAAAACATAGGTAGGGTATGCTGGTAATTCACCACTCCTTGTTTGAATAACACCCCTAACATCTAATTCTCCTGCTGGACTCTCTGTATTAATACCCACATAATTGTTTATATCTTTAAGATAAACATAATTACCAGACTTTAACCAGTTAGTAGAATCACCTACATTTATTGCATTTATGTCAGTTCTGTGTTCCACTAAGGTATCGTGGTAGATGTCTAAGGAATCTCTATAGACAGATAAGGAGTCATAGGTATGGTTTATACTATCCCTGTGTACTTTTAAACTATCATAAACCCATTCTAGGCTATCGTTAGTTATAAAGTCTACTATTTCAGTTACCAAAGCGTATTCCAAATGTTGGTGACTGAATGATTCATTTAAAGTATCATCCCCATCAATAAACATAACCTGAGATATGTTGGAAGCGTCTACTTTGAAGTAATTACTTATACGTGTGAAGGAGGTTGAAGCGGTGGTTAGTGTTGAGTCCTTATAAACTCCCTCATGTGCTACCCATAATTCATCAGCATCAATATCATATACATTAGTTCCTATGACTACATTCTGGTCAAAGGTAGTAACGTCATTGGCTATACGTAAGGTTACTAATGGAGATACTTGAGCATAGCCGAACATAGCTAGGGCACATAAAATAATTATAAGGACTTTCCTCATCTTCTAATAGTTATATGTGATTATTACCTCATCATATTGTAATACGGGGATAGTAGCAATCGTAATAGTGGTTGTAGTGAAGGTATAGTTAAGGGGATCCAATGTTACCCCATTTAGTGATACCCTGCACCCATACGCAACAACCGTAGTATGCCCTAAAGCATGAGCAGTAGGAGAGTCATCATCTTCTTCAAATTTTTCTGTTACCATTGTCAGGTTCGCTTCACCGGCAGTTGCTAGAGTGATCGTTTGACCAGATTCGGTTACGGTGATACCGGTCCCCCCTGATATAATAACATCAGAACTTCCAGAAGTATTAGAATGTATCTCACTATCATTTGCTCCCCCTGCCTCTACTGTTAAGTCACCTTCATTAGTTATTGAACCATCTACTTCTGTAGCTGTAATAGTGAGTACGTCCCCAACAACTGCAGTTGTAGCTATTCCTGCTCCATCTATACTTATAGCCTGCCCCGTAGTGAGTACATTACCGTCTCCCTGTACAGTTTTAATTCCATCTCCCACCCCTCCAATTAAAGTAAAGGATGATGATCCCGTGGTTAAAGTGAGGGTGGTAACTACACTATGGTTTGTTACATATAATAAGCTATCTGCTATATTATATACTAACTTACCAATAGATAAGTTCTTACCCATAGCAGTAGTTGCGTTAGCAATCCGCAGTACCTCTGTAGGTGTTGCTTGTGAGAATCCTAAGTAACTCATTAGGACAATCCCCAGTATTAAGATTAGTTTTTTCATTGTTGTTTTATTAAAAAGTTATCGTATTGTTTAGTATCAAGAGTCAGTATTATCGTTTCTGTACCTGCGCCACTCCACTGCGTATTTTGTAAAATTCCTCCATTAAGGAAAACTAAAGATTTTGATGATATATTAAACCCAACAGCTATTGATACCTCAGCATCAGTTAGTTCCTTTTCAAATACATTGTTCCTATTAATAGCAACTCTGAGTGAATCGATAGAATCATTCGCCCGTAACATCTGGGTCATCAAAGCGTATTCTAAATGCTGATGGCTGAAAGATTCTTTTAAAGTATCCTTTCCAATTACAAACTCAACTTGGGATATATTTGTTGCATCCACCTTGAAGTAAACACTGTCGGGGACATTCCCATCGATTGAATCGGAGATTTGCCACCAAGGTACAGCATCACAGGAATCAGTTGCTGTACCTAATTCCTTTAACTGAGTAGAACCCATTAGTTGAACTTTTTCTACTCGTATAGTATCAGCTAAAATATTAAACTGAGCGTGTGCTCCCAGTCCTATAAATATGAAAACGATTAATATGAGTTTCTTCATTCCTTAATAGCTGTCCAATAAAAAGTACAATCGGCATTCGTAATTACCCTGAAACTTGCGGTAGTTATAGCAGATAATGAAAAGGTAACTGTATTTCCACGAGCATCTTGAGCCTTCCCCCCTATAGTATACCCTGGACTTAGTGGAGAACTTAATGAGATTGTAGTTGTAACCCTTGAGGTTAAAATGGCTATTCCTTGTCTTACTGCAACAGTTGCCCCTACAGTACCTGGAAGTAACCCCGATAGCCCATCGAACATACTTATATTTATAGCTTGGAAATCTATACCACAACCAAATCCTTGGTTAATTAAAACCAAAGAAGTAGTATCTCCCATTGCAATATCTTGAGCTAAGGATATAGTTCCCCTATAGCCACTCCATATTGCATTCACATAAAAAGGTTCATAAGTTAACAATGTCACCATTAATTCCCCATTATATAAAAGGCCTACCTCTAAAGGTATTTCTACTTTAGCTCCCCGCCTAAAAGTTTTACAGACTATTGAATACCTAATGTTTATATTAGTAGTAGGTTTTGTAAAAGTGAACCTGTTATAAACGGGGCTAGCCTGAGAGTTGATACTATATGCTACATCTTCTACGGGAAGGTTTAGCATAACCCCATATGGGAACTCTTTAGAGATTACTCTGGATAAAGTCATCCCCGCTAATACCCTACATTCTTCCATAGCTATGAGATTGGGATTGGGACTTCTACAGTAACTGGAGGAACGATATCCCCACTAGTTAAAGTGATAACCTTAGTTACCCCATTATACTTAAAGTGTTCCAATAACGAATTTATAGGTAAAAAATATACTAGGATACTTTGAATAATCCTCCTAGTGTTCTGTGTTAAAGTAGTTATGTTTAGTTGTGTTATTATAAAAGTGGGGTCTAGTACATCTATCTCTATACCTACGCAAGGGTAACAGTACCCATCGTGGTGTACATCCGTATCATCATGTGTTTCCCCACTATCATGTGTATAGTATGTAGAGAGAGTTGCTGTAACAGTACAGGTAGTACCCATTATCTTAAAGAAGTTCTGAAGGCTTTCTGTAGTTCCCCTGTTCCTATTAATAATTGCTATATTTTCTAAGAGAACACTATACCAATCTGTATCTTCAAAGGTATCGGGAGGGCTTCCCATATACTCTGCAATATAATCTAAGAACTGTAGCTGAGTTGTAGCAGAAGCCTGTAAGGTTTCCATGTTCTCTAGGTCAGTTACATACTGTTCCGATTCTGTTTGGAATATTTTTAAAAACCTTTCTAAAAGGCCTTCATCACTCACATCCACATAAGTATCATTATCCTTAAAGAAGTGAGGTAATGATTCAAAGAAAAACTGAACCAGTTTATCAGTTGCAATAGCAACGGGAGTTCCAGGATTTGTTATTGCCATTATATAGAAACGTAAGTTTGTTGAACGTTGATAGTGAAATCGTCTGGGCCTATAATTGGGATTGATAAGTCATTTAAATTGATATCTTGGTTGTAAGGGTATACTACGAATGCCCAAGTATCGTCCTGTACCATGTCTGCGCAACTGGTTATAGTGACATTTAATAGATCCCCTACACTAGTTTCTGTAGTACCTGCAGCCATCTTAACTAAGAAATTTCCTTCCTTATAAATAAAGTAAGGTTCTAACGCATCCCCTGCTGGGTCATACTTAACGGACCAGTTAGTTTCTATGGTAGAAGCAGCAAGTACAACTATAGAATATTCCATTGCTGCAGCTGGGTTCGAAGGCCTTAGATAAGGCTGAGCATAAATGGAATCTAGGCTAAGGTAATCTACTTCTGTTATATTATCTATGGCTGCGATTATATCGGATAGCCTTATATCTTGGTTAATAGTAGAAGTGTAAGGATTATATAATTCTTGTAAAGCCTCATAGGTTTTTGTAGAAATAACTGAAGCTAAAGCTCTGAACCTTCCGACTATTGATACTTCTCCACGGATATGTGTTTCCCCAGAAGGATAGCAAGCAAGTTCTATAGTCATTAAAGACCTAGCCTCTACAAAAGTTTTAGTAGCGTCTAGTATGGATTGGGGTGGGTTTCCACCTCCATGAGATACTAAGTACATTTCTACTCTTGCTCCACAGTCCCATACTACTCTAGCAGCTCGAATATCTGAAGATAGGATTGCTACATCTTCATAGTCTTTCTTTGTTACTGCTCGGTTCAAGGTCCTTAGAGCGATGGGAATGGCTCTTCTGATTTCTTCAATTCCTTCGATCTCACGACCCCCATAGCCGTCACCAGCATTGGTAACAGATAAGTGGTCTATGCTTGGAGTTACTAATGTAGTATCGATAGTAGTTATAGTGTCTTTAGAAGCATTACCTTCAGGACCTTCCGTACTTTGGTAATCAGCATAGATAACCTGAGCAGATACTGGAATCGCTCCATTTACTCCATCCCCAAACTCTACATACATAGCTCCATCCTCGAGCATCTTAACCACACAATGCTTATCAGTTGCAGCAGAGAACCCGAAGGATTCTACTAGTTCCCAATTAACAGAGTTAACGGTAATCACTAAAGAACTATCCCTATAAGATGTAGGTAAAGCGAATGATTGGCTAACTGTACCGTCTGAGCTACCTAAGCTCTCAGCTAAAACCTCTACATATTGAACTACAGCTATTACAGTAGTAGAGTAACCCTCCCGAAATACTTGGTCATGTTGAGTTACCCACTTATTCCCATTAATATCTGATAAGATTGTTCCAGCATCTATCGTGAAAGCTGTTGGAGCTACTATCTCTACATTAGAAACATTTTCTGCAGTGAAAGTTACAGTAGCATGTGATGCAGTCCTTGCCTTCCCATTATAGTTAACTAATTTTGCTAACTTAATGACAGAGGATAGCCTTCTGGCAGTAGGTAAGAAAAGTTCTCTAGCTGTGATATCGATATAATAGTTGATCATCTCGGCTATTCCTGCAAACATATCTCCGATCACTATTAGTAAGTTACTGGGGCTACGGTCTGTTAGCTCGGGTACTTGGGTATCCAAGGCCCTTAAGATGGAAGCTTTAATATATGAATAGCTACGGTCAATGTATGTTACCCAAGGATTGCTCATGTCTGTAATGTATAGTTATATATGGTTTGTGTTTCCTTAATCAAAGCTTTTATGTTTATCTCTAGCCCATCCCCATCATCGTTCTTTATTACCTCAACTTCCTGTACAACTATTCGGGTTTCCCAAGTCCTTATGGCTCTAATTATGTATTGTTGAATAGATACTAAAACTCGGTCACTGTTTGGGGAACTAACTAACTGCCCTAAGATCGAACCAAAAGTATATATAAAATGGCGTTTAGAATATTCCCAAGATAAGATAGTCCGAATAGAAGAATCTATAGAGTCTTCTAAGGCGGGCTCCACGGGGGCTCCACTGCTCAAAGCTATGGGAAAGTATAAACCGTATATGTTTTCGAATGCTGCCATTTATATTATATAAGTATTGCTTGTAAATCTATGGGTAAATCTTAGGATGTACCATATTTTAATAATGCAAATGTATAAATAGTTAACCAGACTAATTGTAGAGGTGCTTAGGGATAATCCTAATAAACTTAAGTTATTAAGTATATGGAATACTACTATAATATATACTTAAGACCAATCGGTTAAGAAATCCTTTAGAGAAAGTTTCCATTTTTCTAACCCAATATCAGGGGGAACGCTAGTAGTACCTATCTCAGGTACTTGGGCTATCGATAAAATGTTCTTACTGTACATAAATAGGTGGTGTTGGAGTTTTTTTAGAATCTTCTTTAGTTCTTCTGCTTGGGTTAAGTGGTTCCCACCGTTCACTAGAATTTCTTTACCCTTAACCTCTAACTTTGTTCCATCCTTATTCTCCAGTACTATAGATGTATCTTCATCCTTAACACTTATCTTATTCCCGTCTGGAGTTTCTACTTGAATAGAGAGATCAGAGTCTTTTAGTAAAACCTTAATCCCGCCGGGGGTTATAAATCCGTATGTATCTAGTTCCTTAAAATCTTCAGGCTTTTCATCTGTAGCAAAGTAGCTGTGTTCCCAAAGGGGGTATCTTGGATGCCCATGTCTAAAGGTTACCCAAACAGTATCCCCAACTTTGGGTATTACCTGAACTCCATACCCCTTACCCGAAAAACTACCTTTCGGTAAAGCCCAGATCAGAGAGCCTGTAGTACCCAGAACTTCTGGGATATATAGTAAAAGATGGTTAAGCTCTAGGGGGTCTTCTATACTCTTCACAAAACCAGAGTATACTCCATAAAAACGGCCAAACCGTTCTATACCACTTTCTCGTATTGTACCTAAACCTTCCATTTATTCTTCAGCTACTTGACCTATGAAAGCTCCTGGGGCTGCGGTCGATTCACCGGGGAGTATATCTTTATTAGCATTAATAGTAGGTAGCCCTGGTATAGGAGCCATAGGAGTTATATTGTTAAAGCTACCTTGATACCATCTCTCCATGTCCGTAACCGAGAAAGAAGCATTGTACTCTTCGGCTACATAGGGTTTACTTTCCTCTAAGAAGTCAGCTATGTATTCTTCTTGTTTCTGTTTAAACTTTTGTGTATTTGATTTATATTCTACTGGGACCTTACCCCCCACAAAACTTGTCAAATACTTACCGCCCTGGATATTGTGACTACAAGTTGTACAATGATATTTACCAGCAGCCATGTCCCCTAAACCTCTAATATTAAAATTAAACCCCACTGTTAAAGTAGGTAATCCCTCTATAGAAACTTTCCCCTGTAGTGAATTAAAAAACAAATCTAACAAACCCGATTGAGCCGAGTTTAGAGCTGCAGTATTACTGATAGCGGAAGTACGTTGGATAGTTAATGGTACCAGGTTAACTGTATCAACAGCCCTAGCTTTCTTAACTTCTACTTGGTATTCCTTAGCACTCCTAGCAGCTAACTCTTCTCTAGAAAATAACCTTGTACCATTATACCGAGGATCATCTGGAGAAAAATCTTGGGGTAAATCCTTAGCAACAAAGGGACCATAGAAAGGCCACCCTTTCTTTTGTTTAGCCCTATCATTGGGAAAAAAAGTATCCCTCCATTCCTTATATTCAGCAGCCCACCTTTTTACAACTTCTACGTCTGCAGGTATAAGTTTTTCAGAACCTTCAGGTTTATAGAAAAAGTCATTATTTACTTTTACTAAAGTATATGTAGTTTCTATAGTTTCATCCTCAACATCCTTTATTAAACCGGGAACTTTCGTAGGTAAATCAATACCACTATAGATAGATGCATCAGTAGTCTTACTTAAAGGGTCTACCGTAGTTGTCACTACGTTAACTCCAGCGTTTGTTCCAGAAGCCTTAGCTAAATTAATAGAGATCAAAAATGTAGATTTAAACCCAGGCCTAGTGTCTACCGTGAATAAAGGAGTAGCATCTAAGTTAGGAGCCTTTAAACTTAAAGCATCATCTCGAGTATCTACGAAATGCCCCTTTAGGAATTGTAAAGCGAAAGCCGTTAATACAGCTTTTATACTGTCTGATAAAGAGTCTCGGGTAACCCCAAATAACTTTTCAAAAAGCTTGTTTAAATTATCGGGGGTTTCACCAACCCTTGCTGCTGCTGCTTCTGTTACTAATTTACCATCCCGACCATACAACCCATATCTACCATATATCTCTGGCCCACTTGGACTAACTAGAGATTCCTTAGCCCAAGGTTGAAGGTCTATAGTAGTTACTACGGGCTCTCCCGTAGAAATATCCCTAGTATACCTTACTATTCGCCTAGTACCTTCAGTGTCAGTCCATTCATACTCTATAGCTAAATCTGCTAAAGCTTCTTCGACGGAATTCCAACCCCCACCATTCTCACTTATATAATCAGCCTTTGATACAAAGGAGACCCTCAAAGTATACCCCTTAGAATCATAAGAAGAAGAAATAGCATCTACAGCTATAAGCCTAGTGGGAGATAACTGACTCATGTACCCCCACTTAACCCCATAGAAAGTACCTGGCTCGAATAACCGTAAGCTAAAGGGTATTTCTTGGTTAAAACTAAACAAGAGGAACCCCTTATCCTTATCTTTTTCGGAATACTTGTAACTAAAGCTCACAAGAGAGGTCTGGCAAATATTTACCTTACCCAATAGTACTTCTGTACCATTGAGATAGAATAATTTTACTATAGGAGTCCTAACCAAAATTCGGAAGTTTTAATTCGGTACCCGTAACTAAGGCCAGGGGGTCAGATAAGATGTTCCACTCAGAGATAGCAAACCAATACGCTGAGTTTGAGTATTTATCCTCTGCTATACTAAATAAAGTATCATCATCCTTGATAGTGTAACTAGTCTCTGATAAAACGGGTCCAAGCAAAGTCGGGTTTAAGGTACTAAAGACCGCTTTAGTACCATCTGCATAAACTAATATGTAACCATCATTATATATCATTAGTACTGTCTTATTTCTTCATGTGTTAACTGGTGATCAGTTATCCTCTTCATAGTTATAACCTGAGTAGCGTGAATAGGCCATAGGTGGTAAGGTTGGGTTATAGACCGTTTAGCAATTATGTTCGCAGAGGTAGAAAGGGGATCTGCCGAGAATAGGAACCCTGCCTGGTTTGGTAACCTCTTATGTTTCATAAAAGTTCTCATAGTATATGGGGCCTTAGTAACCACAAAACTATGGTCCCTAAAAAGTCTATTAGTTTCACCCCAGTAAACCTTAACCTCTGGTGGTCCCTGACTCCAACCGTCTGCTTTACAGAGAGATTCTATAAATCTACATTTCTCAATAACAGGCTCATTAAGATACCCATACCAATCTATTTTTATTGTAAGGGTATCCTCAGAACCTCCAAAATGGTAAGGAGGATTATTAGCTCCAACTACCTTTATAGGATTAATACTAGATACGGGAGAGTATGTTAATACGGTTGGGATAAAATCTACACTTATATGGCCAGCCATATGGGTAGGAGTTCTGTTCAACCATTCTTCATCCATTATTACTATGGTAATGGGCTTAGTGTTAACCCCTGCACTATCCCCAGAAGCTACGGGAGCTTGTTGAGGACCCCCGACACTCTGTATATCTTGGCTACCTGCTATCACATGGCCAGGAGGAGAAAATCTACCTACTAAAGCAAATAACCTTAATGGGAGAGCACCACACGCTAATTGGCTTAGTATGGGGTTCCTAAATAAATGAGGTCTTCTTATTCTAGGTGGGTTATATGGATTCATGGTTATTATTTAATAACTTGTTCCCCAAAAAAAGTGGGGGATACGGATATACCGGATTCTGAAAATACGTATTGGAGGAGTTCATTTGGGTCTCCCCTTTCAATCATAGCTAATAGTGCTTCTTGAGTTATTAGGTTATCTTCTCTTGCTAAAGTTAGATTACCTAAAATGGATGATAAAAGGTCCTCGATAGTTTTACCCTGAACCATAGCGAATAGTTCTTTATTAATGGGTTTATTCTTATCATCTAATTTACGGCTATTTTCTTCAACAGCAGCTGTATTACCCGTTAGAGCATGCCATATATCGGGTAAAAATGGGGCAATTGTAGTTAAAGCAATAATACCTAAGCCTACAGGACCTCCCAAGAAACCCATTATTCCTCTACCTGCCATACTTATTCCCCGGAGAAGTGGGGAAGCTTTCTTTAAAGTAGAAGTTAACCCCTTAACTCCTAATGTAAGGGGTTTAATAGGAAAAACTCCCCCCCGAGCAGTATTTACTTTTGAGTTTCCCCTAAATCCGATGGGGTAACCTGGGCCTGCTCTCATATTCCTAGATTGACCCCCACCCGTATTAACTGATCTTTGGGTATTAGAATAAGCTCCTCTTGCTCCCATCATCAAGGGCAAAGTACTAATCGTTCCAGCTTTTGCTAGATTATATCCACCCATCCCCATGAAACCCATAGCAATACCAGTAGCAGCTTTCATACCACCAATCGATACCGTTAAGGTTTTCATAGCATAGGCTACTGATAAGATAGCAGCTTTAATTCCCCAAATAACAGTAGTTACTGCAGCAATACTGAATACAGCGCTAGACATAAATTTACCCACAGGAGTTTTAATAAAGTCTGTTACTAAAGCAAGTACTTGTTTTAACCCGTTCATTAGAGGGATTAACCCTTTACCCGCAGCTTCTGCAAATGCTACTTTTAAACCTTTCCAGGTTGATTCTAATTGTAAGGAAGCTCCCTGAAGGTTGTCCATCATTATCTTCATCTTCTCAGCAGCAGTTCCACCAATTTGTTTTTCGTCAGATAACATGGCTACAAAACCACCCGCCTGTTCTAAGTTTCTTGCAATGGTAGCAGCCCCTCTAACCCCCCTAACTCCAAAGATTTGTCTGAATATGGCTTGTGTTTCAATGGGGTCCATCCCTTTCATAGCCTCATTCATCATACCAAGGATTTCAACCATTGGTTTAAATTTACCCGCTGCAGTGGTAACGTCGGTCCTACCCAGCCCCATAGATGCCCAAGCTTCCCTAGCCTTCTTAGAGGCATTACCTGTAAGTGATCTAGCCAAGTACCTATACATATTTTCTAATGCGGTACCAGCCATTGAGCTTTGAATACCTGCGTTACCCAAGGACATTAATAGACCTATTGTTTCTTGTACTGGTATCTGTAGGTTCCTAGATGTGGCAGCAACATATCGGATTGAGTTTCCTAGGTCGAGTAATGATACGTTCGCATTAGTGGTTGCAGCTACGAGTACATCGGACATTTCAGCAGACCTATTTGCTTCCCACCCAAAGGCTTTTAAAGCATTGGTCATAATATCTGCACCGCCCATCTTACCTCCAAGAGTTGTCATAGTCGCTCCCGATAAGTTAGTGGCTGCAGTCATAGTCTTTTGAATAGTGAGAGCGTCCTGCCCTGCCATCGCCATAAAACGCATACCCGATGCAATATCTTCTGGCATAAACATAGTCTCACGACCTAACCCTATTGCTAAAGTTTTAAGATTAGCCATCTGAACGTTGGTAGCTTCAGTAATAGCTTCAACTCCTTTCATTACATAAAGGAATTCTGCTCCCTCCATTGCTGCTCGATACATACCCACTGTAGCAGCAGCCCCTGCAGCTGCAACTCCCAGAGCTACATTCCTAGCTGCTCTAAGGTTTTCTTGAAAAGCATTGAACTCGTCCTTATACCCTTTTAAAGCACTGCTCATTTGTTTAGCAGGACCCGTAAATTGGTCGTTAAGATAAAACCTTACTCCTAAGGCTATTTGTCCAGAATTACTAGAGCTTCCTAATAGCATAACTTTTAAATGTACAAGTCTGATCTACCCCATACAAATCTGGGGTCCCTAATTGGGGCCCCAGAAATAAGAATGGACAGGATATTAACCAAAATCTTCGATGTTTTTATCGTTTTGTGCTGTTGCGTACTTATTGAATTTCTCCCGTGATGATGTTGGTAATTCCCTGAACTCTGTCCAAGTCATATGTAACCCCATCTGGGATACAAACCAATATTGCCATTCTAAATCTTCACGGGATAGTAAAAATCCTTTATGCCAATTATGGGTAAATCGGCACTAGCTCCATCTGCGGGGTTTACTATAGTTGTATTTCCCTCTACTGGAGGATCCACTATATCAACCTTATTCCTGATCTCCATCATATCTCTTGACGAAAATACCTGAAAGTTCTTTACGGTTACCATCTTAGAACCGTCATCTACTTTAAAGGCTCTAGCAACTAATTGTTTATTAATGGACCTTTCCATAGGTTTAACCCCTAATAGGTATTTCTCACCAACTCCATCTAAGAGGCCGAAAGATACTACCTTACCAGAAGTTAAGGTAAAAGTTACTTCCTTTTCCTTATTATCATAAGGAGGAATCATATCTGAGCAATAGTCTTCATCTCCCAGCTTAGGGAAAGGCTTAGAGTAATCCCAAACGTAATCCTTTAAGTCAACTTCATATTCTATTGGTTCATCCTGTTCAGGCCAATTATAACTGAATATGAGTTTATCACTTAAAGAGAATATTCGAGATTTGAAAAGGATTATGTACTTATCTCTAAGTAATAATTCCTCTACATCTTTTAGAGTTAATCTCTTTTCGTTTGGACCAGATATTATAATGGCTGCTATGTATCTGTTTAATACTGTAGCTTCATCTACATCTAGTTTAGAGAGCAGATCATCATCTGCCCCCGTTTGTTCTCTAATGATGTATTCGTCACCAGTAGGAACATTGATTTTTTGTTGGTTCATGTGGGTGGGGGTATTATTATATTGGAATGTTCTGTGAAACAAAGTCTACGGCCAGTTCGACCGATTCAATGGTATTCGCAGAATCTGTTGCGCTAAATTCTCTACCATTTATTGTAGCAGGCCAAGCTCCAGCAATATACCAAGTATCAAGGGCAGTCTGACCATCGTTAGCCAATTCGTCTACTTGTAGTACTCTTTTATATGTTGCGGGATCTCCTCCAGCTTGGGTTAAGGGGTCCTGGGCTAATCTTGCCCATTCCCAAAATTCTCCAGATACAGAGGATGTACTAGCTGCCATTATTCTTTGCAAGGTAACATTACCTGGCTTCACCATACCAGCAGTCTTTAGTACGGTATTACCAAACCCATGTTCTACGGGTTCGATTTCATTATCACCAAGAGTTATTTCTTGGACGGCAAAAGGTTCTAGTTGGGGTAACGTTAAGAAGGTTACTCTAAACTTGAATTTTTTCCTTGGATTTCGTATAGCCATTATATTAAGTGTTTAATGATTTCTAAATAAGTTTATTATTCGAACTCTACTGAGTTACGAGTAAGGATGATATTAAGGGTAATAACCTTCATCGGGGAAACTGTTTTAACCTGAAGTTGGATAAGGTATTCTCCTGCAGCTACGTCGTCGGCATCATTGATCACTAGATCATCTAAGTCTGTTACAAATTGATCTCCGTCCCATTCATATTCAAAGATAGCATTATCGTTTATTAAACCATCTAAGAAAGGTTTAACTGTATAATACATACTTTTCCATGTAGCGAAAGTATTGGGGTCTCCTAAGAAACTTTCTAGTGAAGGTTGGAGAGACTTGATCATATAAAGCTCTAGGAATATGATAGAGAGGAATTTCTCTGGGGATGTAGCTTCTGCCATAGAATAAAAGTCCCAAAGCATAACCCTATTGTTACGATTAATAACCATGTTAACACTACCTTGTGCTAAAGTATTAAGGTCAGCAAACATAGCCGAAGACCCAAAGTTATTAACTACCCCTAAGGCTGTTGGGAAATTACCCCTAATATAGTTAGTAGGTTCGTACCAAGGCCCATAAGTATTATGTGAAGATGCGATAACCCCTAAAAGTTCACCCATTGCTTGTATACTTTTAACCCCACCAAGAGTTGGGTCAGTAACCTTAATACCACCACTAATTATACCTGTGTATTTAGTAGCAGCGAACCCACTGATCTCTCCTAAGATGGTTGTATCTGTAACAAGGGTATTACTTACGTGTTGTAGATATATTATATCTTCTCTTAGTATTGCATAGACTGAGCCCATCGCATATAGCCCTGCAAAAGCTGTTTCGTTTTTATGGGGAATAGCTAAGATTGTTCCGTCGTCATAGTCGTCAAAGGCACGGATACCAGTTTTGGTTGCTTCTAGTCCTGTGTAATCGGTAATATCTGGAGCTGCTCCATCTAGGCCACCTGTAAAGGTTTTAGACCCGTTAACTGGGATGAGACTTCCTGATAGTGCAGAGATATCCTTGTAAACTACATCTACTAATAAAGAGTTATCGGCTATCGCTTTAAGATATGTACAAGCCCCAACAGCTGTACCACCCACGTCACAAACCAATTCGTCATAAGTTTCTGAAGTACCGGCAGTAACATCATTAATAACTACTTTGAAATATCCGGAAGTTCCACTGGTTGCAGCAGAAACTACAGCAGTAAAATCATTATAATAAAGACCCACTCCCTTTGTAGTAAAAGCGAAAAGGTCTGCTGGAGCAGAGGTTACAAAAGTTCCCCCAGTTGCAATCGCAGCTACTCCCTCTTCTACTACTTTACATACTCTTAAGGTTGCCCCAGCTTGGATTGCTAATTTACAATGTAGAGGAAAATCATTACCAGAAGTTAATCCCCCATAAAGTACCTGAAATCGGGTCCAGCTCTTTATTAAATCTTGGGGTTCATTTGCAATACCATATTCTGTTTCCCCTGCAACATATACGATGCCCGTTGCTGGAGCATCTACTGATTGTGCCTGGTTTATAACGTTTATATTAACCTGACCTGTGTCTTTTGCCATGATCTGAAATATTTATTTATGTTTATTTTAAAGTCCTTATGAAACAATTACTCCGAAACTACCCTGGACACCCAATAACCTATCCTCTATAGTAGCATTTAATGTGATTAAACTGACTGGTGCGATTCCCGCAGCGGGGATAGTTACTTGCTTAATTATATCTACCCATTGGATATCTGGAACTTCATACCTATAGTTATATTCTAAGATCCCATCCTCAGAATCTATTAAGCTTTGAAACGAGTCTAGGTTAACTTGAAAGTGGTCCGTCGCATCATTATAATAAACTAGGCTACCCATCAAAGGAATAGCTCTGTGGATGATATCCATTAGGATCCTAAGCTGTTCCTGAGTCTTAGTTGAAACCCTGCAATCTAGGAACAAATCATAGGTTCTGCTATCATAACTATATAAATCGTACTTGTTAGTTGCAGGGTTCAGTACTGGTTGTGGGGTTGTATCAAACCCAACATCCCCTGGAAGGAAGGCAGAAGTCTGTAAGGTTATTCGAGGTAAAGCTTTATAACCCCGATCTTGTGGGTTAGCTGTACCGAATACCTCAATAGCAAAACCTTTTGTTCCTTCTGCTATAGTTTTTAAAGCTAATAAGTATGCATCGTATCCTGCGTCAGTGTTTGGGAAAGCTGTAGTATCTGAAATGTCAGGGGTATATCCTTCTGATACTAACAGTAAACGGATAGCTTCAAAGAATGACCTTTCTATGGTTTGTTGGATTACTGACATTATTTAACGTATCTACGGTTTTTAGTACGGATATGGATTCCCATCTTACCTAGCCTTTTACCAATTGCTCCTGTCATATTAGCTAGAACTTGTTTCTTTCCCCCAGTATATTCAAAGGCTGCTCCCCATAGAGGTCTTGCGGGTTGTTTACTAGAACCACCCTTACGACCCCTTTCAAATATAAGGGCATACTGGCCTACCGACATGGGGTTCTTACCCTTACCACTTACAGGAACGAAACTGGCATCACCCTTACCTAACATAAGGGAAACTACGTAGCCCTTTGCAATTATCCGAGTGTTCTTTATAGCATTTAGGTAATAGCCATGTTTAATACCTATCCCCTTACCACTTTTATAAGCTCCACTATGGGCAGGCCAATTAGCTTTTATTTTAGAACCCCCAGATTCTAAGCCAGCAATTAAGTTCTTTCTGTTAGCCGTAAGAAAATCTCTTTCGGCTTTTGCTATATCTCTTTTTATACCCCGATTAAAGGTACCACCCTTAAAGTATTTCATAAGGGTATCGAACTTCTTCCACTCTCCCTCTAGTTTTACTTCTAGGTTTAGGCTGGGAGTTTGGAGAGGCCCCATCCCATGCCCAGAATTTATAGAAGCGTAACCCATTAGACTATACCTGTATCAGATGTTTTACGTTTAAGGATTAGTATACTGTATAAAGGAGTGGTTTTGTCTTGAGCTGCTGGAGTATCCCCAGAGTCTTCGTATTCTAATCCATTTACTAAAAAGATATCCTGGCCTTTAGTATAGTCTAAGACCTTATTACTATTTAACCAGCTGTTAGCTGTTAGGTAAGCATTGTTTAATAGTAAGTAACAGTATTCCTTATCTATAGCACCAGCTTGTGTCTCATCACTAGTGGGCCACACCCTAAAATCATTATATGAAACTAGGCATAAGAGACTCCTAGAAGCATAGGTCTTGGTTTCACCCTCGTTGTAACGGGGTAGACTTTTGGTAACATGTTTCCAAGTTACAGTCTGTTGACCTACCTCACTATTGAAAGTGGCTAAGTCCGTTGCAAATTGGGTCCATTCAGCTGCGGATATCATTCTGCGGGTCTTTCTACTGTACCTGGAGTTATTGGGTATTGGTCTTGGTAAGAATAATCACTAGCCCTAATAACCTTCATAGGGATTATAGGTTTATCCTTACAGCCCGAGATATGTACTGCTAATCTGTTTGCTAATGAACATATCTGGGATTGGATCTCTTCCCATAAACCCTCTCTATTAAATAGAGCAGTGTAAACCTTAGAAAGACTAGAGGATGCTGAAGCAGCATCGTGTCTTTCTACATTTACAGGGCCTGTTTCAATTTTCTTTATGGCCCCCGACATTACACCCGAACTAGAACTAGACCCAGCCTCAGTTGTGGCTGTTACAGACGCAGCATTACTAATTATCTGTTGTGTTGCTGCATTGTTTACCAAGTCTCGTACGACTAGATACGCTATTAACAATCTAGCTAAATAGGGCCATTCGGATTCAACCTCAGCGTTAGCTTCAGTTATATCCATAGCCTCATATAACAAGAACTGCCATTTCTGTTGATGTAATTCAAAGACAGTATCATCAACAGTAATAGGGGATAAAATCCCATTTAAAATAGCACGTATAGTTGGAATTGCCATTTGCTTTTATTTAGTCAGCGTATTCACCTTCAATGGATAAGAGGAATTCTAGGCAGTCTGCCTTAGTCTTTTTCTTATCTGCTTCAACTACATGGTCCTCATCGATAAAGTCGAATTCAGCCATTAACTCATTACGGGTTAGTTCACCTAATTTCTCTGCCCGAGTTGGTTCTGGAGGTTTAGGGGGTTCAGGAGGAGCTACAATTACAGCGTCCTTAATAATCATTACATGGCCACCCCTTATGGCTCTTTTTAGAATCCAGGAATGTGGACCTTTTGGTAAGTCCTTTACTTCTCCCTTAGCTAGTGTTAACTTAGATACAGGATCAGAAAAACTTGTAGCGGATTTTCCTAATGTTACTTGTGGCATAATTATGAATTTAGTTTTTAAATAAAAATGTGATACCAGAATGCTTTTTGGTGTACTTAGGGAGAATCCCATGGCACTTAAGTATAGTAACTTATAGATTACTAATACTTTATAAACTTAAACGATAAGAGCTGAGCGGTAAGCCCAGCTCTTTCGCCTTTATTAACCCAAAAAAGTAATTAAACTATGTCATGGTTACCAGTTGAGCAGCGGCATAATCAAGCTGATCTGGAATGGGATATGCTGTAATATTCTTGGACTGATCCTGAATAAGGCAAGCATCTGTAAATAACTTGGCAAAACCAAGAGTAAAGGAAGCATACCAGGCCTGTGATTGGTTAGAAACAATCCTTTCAGATTCAACCATCATAGGTACGGCATTAAGTTTTAAAAGAGCAGCAGTAGGATCTACGATCAAATGCTGGTTCGTTGGAATTGCACCGTGAATATAGTAATCAGATCCTTGAGGAAGTGGCATCTTCACGTTAAGCTTGTATTCAGCGGAAGCAGTATTAGCTGAAGCGCTAAATTCAGTTAGGTCCATTGTATCTAGAGCCATATCTTCCCCACCTACGAATAGCTTAGGAGTACGACCGATTTTAGATAACCTAATCCATAATTTCAGGATGTCACGGAAAGTAAGAGTGTTTGGAACAGCAATCCCTATTACGGGAGCAGCTTCAGAGCCATCTGTTTGTTCACCGTTAATTAGGGTATCGATTGCTAAAGAATCTACTCCTAAGCCCATCTTCATTCCGAAATCCTGGAAATAAATGGATACTACATTAAGGTTTACATAACGAAGAACCTCATCAACAACTTTAATACCACGTCCAAATTTATGGATGTCAAAACTCTTTGACTGGTAACTTAAAGTTCCAACTGGAATAGTCTCGCCTTCACCCACTCTTCGTGGAGTAGCATCGGACATATTAACAGAAGGAAGAATTTGCTGTAGGCCATTTGTTTGTTCTTCTGACGCGATTAGCGATGGCCAAATTGGAGCTTGTCTATAACCCAAACGCAAAGAGTCACGGAATATCTCGGGGATAAGCCAGCGAACATCTTCGTCGGGGGTTGTAAATAAGTTTTCAATTGTGTCGAACGCAGGGTCTACCCCTACAGTTCTATAGAAATCGTCTATTCCCAAGCTAAGCTGGCTTTTTACGATTTCTGCGAAGGTAACATCAGTGGGCTTATTCTTATCCTTACGGATACTTTCAGCTAACTTTACAAGCTTCTTAAGCTTATTGGTATCACCATCCTGAAATGCTGTGAATTTATCAATATTCATGTTTGTGAATTTACAAGTGAATTAATCAGTTTATTTATAAGCAAATTAAAAGCTAGGTTTCCCTAGTCTTTAATCAAAACTCTTATGATGGTTCCAGCAGCGGCAGCTGCATCTAAAGCCCAACCCCAGATACGTCCTACCCAACCAGCAGCAACGTTCGGTGTAGTCGCAACGTTAGTTCCAGCAAGTGTAAGTGTAACGTTAGTTACAACGGGAGCAGCATGAGGAGTACCAGCAACATTAGCTGTAAAGATCAAAGTAGTAGTAGAAGAAGTTAATACTACGCCTTCTACTAAATAAGCAGCAGCCCAAAGTGTTACAAAATCTGTAGCAGTTTGAGTAAGGCTATCATTAAAAGTAGCAAGTTTAGTTAACCCACCTACTCCAGTTACGTTAGCAGTACCTGTAGTACCTGTTAAGGTTACAGTATCAACCTGTGCAGTATTAATGGGTGTAGTATGAACTACAGCACCAGATAAATCGGTGGTACCATCAGCTGAAGTAGTAGTAAAACCTTTACCCGCAACAGTCCCTGTAAATACTAGAGTAGTAGCAGAATAAGTTAAGATAATTCCTACAGCAGCATAGTCAGTGGCAAAGGCAGTTACAAAATCGGTAATGGTCTTAGCAACACTGGTATCATAAGCTACAGTATTAGTTATACCCCCTGCAGTTATAGTGCAATCGCCACTAGAACCCGAGATAGTTACTGTGTCTACTTGAGTAGGCCCTGTGCAGTTACCTACCAGATTGTACCCACCAAATGTTTCTTGATTACCGGAATAAGCGTCTGAGACATCGTAGCCGGAATAAATAATAGGCCCCGGAACTATAACTTCGGTTGCTTTAGCTTGAATTACTGCATAACCTCGCATAGCGATAGTTACAAAGTCCCCGTAAGCAGATTGGCCTTCATGGATTGATATCCCTACGATATCAGTCTCAAGGCTAGCGGCTGTAGCGGGAGATACTGTGTTCCCGTCAGCGTGAAGTGTAACGGGCTGTCCAACGTGGATTGTTCCATCCACCTCGAATTCTAGAAATAGTTTATGTGCTTCTGGACCCACTTCAAAGGTCGACTTAGTATTCGCACCAACAGAATAAGGCATATTTTCTATTTTAGTTAATTAAAAAATTAATTTCTGATTATGGGGTTATTCCCCGTATTTAGTTATAATAAGAATGGTCTTACTTGTACTTTATTCGGCTTCTCCATGGATGCTTTTAGCACTTCTACGAGATTTTTCAGCGAATTCATCTTTAGCTTCCTGGAATGTTTTAGGAGTCTTAGGGTCAGCAGGAGGGTTATTAGCAGAGGATCTTGAAATCTCTGTTGAACCGCAAGTAATACACTTCATTGGGAATTTCTCTTCAACTACAGCAGAATATTGAGCTTCAAAAGCCTTTGCAGCTTTAAGGTCAGCACCCATAATAGTAGCAATGATTTCCTCACTTGGGGTTTCTCCAGCAGTGATTTTGAACTGGGTTACAGCGTTTTCCCTAATGTTACTTAGGTATGTGTTACCAAGTTTAGATTGCTCAACTAATTCAGTAACCCCACCAGCATCTTTTACAGATGTAAGGATAGTTGTCTGTTCTTCAGTTACTTGATTCGCTGTAAGAGCAGTTAAAGTTTCAGGTGTAAGATTTTCATCTACTACCTTAAGAGCAGCTAATTCATCTACTCCTACCTGCATAGCAGTAAGGTCAATTCCTTCTGGAATTTGGTTTTCATCAATCGCTTTAAAATGTGCAATTAAAGCTACATTGTCGGGGACTCCCTCTATGGTAAGCCCGAGACTGGTAATTAATTCTAAAAAGTCCATATCGGTTTTATTTATGTTAGAAAATGTTTTTGTTTTATCTTCGGAGAAGTCGTATACCCCAGAAGCATACTTGGGATCATTAATTACTCCATCATCATTTATTTTTTGAGCATATGGGTCAGCTCCGTGGTTAACGAATGAGGTTTCTTTGTAAGAAGTGATCTCATCTGCTATTAAGTGGATAAGTTTACCTTTTTTGTCCTTAGTTCCAGCAAGGTTCCAAAACTCTTCGTTTAGTTCAGGGTGAGACATTACATGGTTGAATCTTACAGTAACTGAATTAGAATGAATAGAAGGAGGGTCCATCATTATACCCCGAGCTAATCTGGGGTTACTTTTAGCATCGATCTTTAATACCATGTTTATACCAGCTGGTACGTTAACCCCGTTAGCTCTATAACCCTCTTGCCAAACTACTTTAGATACAGACCCTACAGCATTCTCGGTTTCGGTATCATGGTTAGTGTTTACGGTTACACCCTTTAATAGGTTCATAGAAGCTTTTAAAACCCCTGCTTTCTTAAAGGATATGGGTATACCCATATAAGATACCATAGTTTCAGATAAACCCCTAAATACAGGCTCAATAAAGTCTGCATCTTTGGGCATCCAATCATCAGCAGTAATATCTGGGTAAAATTTGTTTACATCAGCACTTCCCCCAAATAAACCAAAGGAAGCAACGTTCTCTTGGTTTTTAGTAGTTAGTATGTTTTCGCATAACCCCTCAGCACAAACGATTTGAGGTTTATGCCCTAATATAAGGGAATGGCCATTTCTAAAAGTTAATTCTAAACCTTGTGGTAATTTCTTCATTATTTAACGTTTTTTTGAATCTTGATCATTTCTCTTTGGTTGAGCCTTTTTCTTGTCCCTAGTAGAACGGTCCCCAGCATCTTTATCGGTTTCCTTTTTCTTTCTTGCTACTTCATCATCAGCAGTTTTATTTGGGTCTATTTCTACTCTGGGTTCCTTTTGATCAGCTTTATCATAGCCCATATCAGTAGCATATTGATCCATACCAATAATCCCATCAGCATACATAATACGGTTGTTTCTAACCTTGATTTCCCGTGATTGTTGAGTTTTTAGTTCATCTGTAATAGTAGAAGGCTTAAAACCAACTTTTACAGTCTTAAAAGTGAACCCAGCTAATCTTAGGTCTAAGGTAATCCCATATTCTAATACTTCAGCTATAGCAGTTTGGATATTATGTAACTGAGACAGCATTTTAGTGAATACCACCGTAATAGCTGTTTCGGCTCCACCACCTCCACCATTCATAAAAGCATCAGTGGTAAATAACCCATTTGATACCATACTCTGGTTAATTTTGAATATATCTGCAACTCCCCCAGTATCCTTAGTAGTAGAGTGGAATTCAAATTGGTGGTCATCTTCAAAGCCAGCTATAATCCCATCTTTTAACCCATCTTTAACAGAGGTCTTAGTATTTGTTAATAGGGACTCCATTCTAGTAATAAAAGCACCCCTACTCTCACCCTCTCTTTGGTCAGGTTTTTGTAGTAGAATTTCCATGAATCCCATTAACCCTAATTGGTCAGATACATACCCAATATTCTTAAGCATTTTTAATTGAGCACTGATATCGTCCAGAGCGGACATAAATGGGGGAATCCCTATTGGGCTATCCTCATCGCCAATTAAAGCATAGTATGAATAAGTAGCAGGATTAAGTTTTATATGGTCTTTTAATTCCATATCCGATAATACCGTAATTATGCCTGCTGCTGTAGCGGGAATTTGGTACCATTCGTATACTTGCTTAGTTCTATTATAATGGGTTCTTACCGTTTCAGCATTTACTAAAGCTAGGTTTAAAATACCCGTTAAATCATTTTTTACTACCCATTCAGAAGAAATTGCTCCACCAACGTAAACCTGATAGATTAGTTTGTTTATTAAACCATGTAACCCTGCAACCCCTGAACCCCAATTCTTAGAAACTGAGGTAATGCGTTCTTTCATAATTCTAGACTGTTCGGAAGAAACCCCCGAATCAAACTCTAGAGTATAACCGGTATTAGCTAATTCTACGATATTAGTAGCAGCTAAACTTACACTGCTGTTTACCCTTAATAGTTTTCGAATTACTGGGATGTATTCGTATTCAAAACCTGGTTTAACAAACTCTACAGCTTTTTTCATAGCTATAAAGGATTGGTTAATAGTAGGTACTGACAAACGCTGTCCAGGTAATTTTACTACCTCCTTCACTTTTTTCTTTGGGGTGGTTTTAAATTTAGGTATAATACTAAAGAAATTATCCATATTATTTTGGTACTGTTGTTTCAGAAGGTACTTGCTTTCCGCGTCTCATATAATTTGTTATAGCCTTAGCCATTATACTATCATCCGAATAAGTTTCAGAACCGTCTCCGATGTAATCACCCTTATTCATAGCTACTGGCCTATTTGAAGCATCATAAATAAAGGTATAAGCCTCATTTACAAAGAAAGGGTCTGCAATATCCACTAAATCTTCCCTTACGTCTTCCTCTAATAGGGTAAGTATGGTTCCTCTGTTTTTACCTGTAGTATACCAACCTGGAACCTTCCTAGTTATGGGTTTAGCACTACGTTTTTCTTTTACTATCTGTTGTGTGTAATACAGATTCGGGTAAGCCCGTTCTTGTATCCCACTAACTACTGCTTCTCCAACGTCATTAGCCTCGGGTCCAAGTAGAGCGAAGTTGTATTCCTTTCCAATACCCATTAAAACATCCCGAAATCTATTAGTTGCAATCCTACCTTTGAAAGCGGCAAACTCTTTACCCGCTCTGTTCATAATAGAAAAAGAAGAATAATCCTTTGCTCGTCCTGTTGCAACGTCAGCCCCGATAAAATAAAATTCTCCGGGAACTGGTTTATGGAAAATTAATAGAGTTCCGTTTAATCTCTTCTCTATTACTGGGTGATCGACTAGATCATCTTCAATAGCCTTAATATCGTATAGGTCAAATACTGTATCTCCAGAAGCAAGAAAGTCACCATCAATTTCTTGAGCAGTTCTTTTTGCGCCAAGAGCATTACGCATTTTGAGGTACCATTCTTCATCCCGGTCTGGGTGCATATCCCAGGTGAGCTTCATATTATTAAAGCCGTTTATCCCAAGTAACCCATCTTGCCAGGTATTATAAAAGAACCCACCAACCCCATAAGGGGTATTTTGGGACGTAAATTTAGTATTTGTAAAATAAGAAGAATCATATTCTACCGAGATATCATAAATATTGTCTAAATATTTTCTAACTAAAGTTATGGTAGATACCTGGATATTTGTATTTCTATCCTCCCTAGCCACCCGTTGGGTATATTTTCGATCAACCTCAAAACCGAGTTCTTCAGAGCATTCTTTAGCAACCTTTTTACCAACCCCATAATAATCTCCGTACTCCTTAGTTTTTTGTTTAATTAAACCCACTAATTGTAGAGAAGGAAAACCATCCCCAATATTATGGCTAAGCCTTAGAGATCGAGAATAAAGAGTAGCTCGCCTTGCGTTTTCTACCCTAGATACTATTTCTAAGTTAGTTATATAGTTATCGGTTATAATTGTGTTAATATGATCAACTACGAAACCCTCAGGTATTTCTCCCATAAAGACTTCGACCATTAACCGGGCTAAAGTAAATTTCTTCTTTACCCGATTATGTTTTAAACTAACTCGCTTGTACCCAGCAAGGTTAGTTATTAATTTCTTTTCTTTTAGTTCCCCAGAATAGATACTATGAGGCTTATCCTTTAAGTTTATGAATACCTTGCCCATGTTAGAGATAAGGTATTTTGGAAACCCTGGTATTGGCCGTAAGACCTCTTCCTCTGGGGGTATAGTTATAGGAGGCTCTTTTATAGCCCCTAACCCAGTATCATAAAATATGGCATTATACCCCTCTTCTATTATCTCCGATACTGGCTTCCAGCCTTGTGGGGTTAGAAGCTTGTGAGCTGGGGTGCATTTTAATGTATCTCCAAATGTGTTTTGTACTTCCCAAGTTTCAAGCTCTCCTTTATTAGTTGCTCCTATTACTCTTTGCCAAGCCCCAGTATGGGTTAAGACTCTTAGTTTTAGATGTTTAATATCCATCTTCCCAAACTCTTTAGGGCAAACAGTATCAATTCTAAAATTACTGTTTTCGCCAATTATTACGGTATCACCAGTTACGCAACTGTTCACTATAGCAGCACCTCCAGTAGATAATGTAGGAAAAGCCGCCGTCCATATAATTTCGGCATATTGCATAATAGCAGCTTCATCCATCACTAACAATGAAACAGCTTCTGATCTACCTGCATCTTCCGTTGTAGGGATACTAGTGATACTAGACCCATTTGAAAAAAGCATTTCAGAACCTGTTCCCATATCCCCAGACCTACCATTTATAATAGGTATCTGTAGTATAGGAGGTAGGTTAGCGTAAATATGTTTTACTCTTCGTAAAAGCTTCTTAGCCACCCTATCCTTTAGAGAAATCATTACTATGTTTTTATAGCTATGATACATAGCTAACCAAAGTACATAGAATCCTAGAAGTTCGGTTAAACCCATTTGCCTGCACTTAACCACGATATTAAATTGGTGGTACATAAAATTCCAAAGAACTCCTCTTTGGAAAGCATACAAATCAAATGGGATTTTCCCCTGTATTGGATGGACTATTTTAGCAAAACCCGAAAAGTAAAATGGATCGCTTGCTACTTTTGTTAAAATCGCTAATTCTTGTCTAGTCACTGTTTCATAATTAAAAGGGGAATACTTGTAATTTTACAGGCCATGTAATAATGGCTTAAGGACTTTATGGAACCATTCAGCCACCTCATAGCAGGGAGTAGACCCCATAGTAACGCAGCCTTTATTAAATAACGTCTTTTCATTGTGTTCACTATTAAATGGGTCTAAGATTAAAAACTCATCAGGGACCCCTTGTATTCTGGCTCTTTGCCTTGGAGTGTAAGATAAACCAGCTGGCGAGAAGCATCTGTTGGATTTCCTGATAGTATTGGGGAATTTATCTTCACCGTCTCGATATACTCCAGGTGCTGTACTGAAAGATTCATTTGGGGTCTTTATTCTGGTTGCTGGGGCTAATGATACCCATAATTTTTTTATATCCTGATAGGACATGGAAGTTCCCCCATATAAAGCTATTATCTCATCTAAAGGAGGTCTAAAGTAACCGTTAAAGGGAAGGTCCTTTAAAAGTTGGTCGGTATGTCTAGGTCTCCCCATTTGGAATTTATGGAGTAGGGCTGCGCGAGCCTTTTCGGCAAAGCGACCCCGTGTTTTCCTTACACCCGTTATTATTAACCTTTTCCTATTTTTTTGGGAATTACCCAGTGCACTCATCGATCCTATCCAGGAATCCAATAGGTAGTCAGGGAATAGGACTGCGAAGTCGTTCATTGAATAGGAATCAAGGAGCTTAGGTAGATTCTCTAGTAAGAATAACCTTGGTCTATATTTCTGTATTCCCTCGATAAAGATGTTTAGGGAGGGTTCATCCTTATGGGATTTAAAGGTTTTACCTCGGGATAAAGCAAGCATAGAAGACTGACCGCATTTAGGGTGCCCTATTACTATATCTACTGGGTCCTGGGTATTATACAGTTTATCTGTATAGAACGCATCTGGGAAGTTAAGATGGAATTGGTGAGGATACTTACCTATAGTATAATCTGACCTTACCTCTATATTACCTATTACATGTTCTTTGAAAGGGTAGAGCATTACTCCATTACCTGCAGATATACCTAGAACTCTCATGATTTATCTCTGTAATATTGGGCTAGTCGGTACACATCGTTCACTTTACCATCTGGGGTTTGAATTGTATATATAAATTGGTTATCCTTGTAAAGGGAAGATTTGAAGAGAGGGAATCCGCATTCCCTAAGGTTAACTTCAAAGGCAGGCATATGTTTATCCTCTACTAATACTTTAATTATCTTCATAGTTGTTTATATATAAAAGCCATAGGTATGTAGATTTACCACTTAATTCTATCAGTGCTTCATGTATTCAATTGTATAACAGGGATTTATCCCTGTTATTTAAACTTATGTTTAAGCTTTCTCTTCCTATCTACATACTAGATGGGTATGGGTATAATAATATATACCTTTAGGTATTATATATTATTATCCCATCCCATATGTCAATATACTATATGCGGGGCGAGGGGGATCCTCGTTAAGTAGCAAAATTCTATATCCTTGGCTTTTTATAATAAACACCTTTACTTATTGTTTATGATTTGCTGTTATAAGCCTGTTTTTAAATGGCTTTTATACAGTGTTATTATTAGTGCGGGTTATTAACTAAAAATTTATAAAATGAAAACCAAAAGTATTATCAAAAACAAAGAGAGGCTATTTTAAATGACAGCCACAGAAAAAGATAAGACGATGATTAAACCAATCAAAGAATTTTACTTAGGCGCACTTAAATGGGCAATTAAAATAGACCATAAAAGATTAGATAAATTAGAGTGTAATGGGTATTGCGAAGCTGATAAGCAATTAATAACATTAGACCAAAATACGGACAACAACCCATTTGCAGAACAAGTATTATACCACGAGGTTGTGCATGGTATATTAGATACTATGGGAGAATATGAATTGAGTAACAATGAAAAGTTTGTTAAGACCTTTAGCGTATTCCTTTACCAATTTGAAACTACCAAGAAATAAATATTTATTAATAATTTAAAAGTAGAACTATGAACGCAGAAAGAATTAAAGAAATACAAGGTCAAACAGCTTATCCCAATAGTGTAAGTGTTCAACAGGCTTTATTAAAAGTATGGAATGAGTGTGAACAAGTACACTTAAAAGACAATAACAAAATAGATGTTAGCCAACAGCGTGAACTGTTTGATGCGATACTTGATTTTACAGAGGAATTACCAATGGTTAGTGAAGATTATTTTAGAGATATATTGTGGGCTAAATTTAATAAGCATTAAATAGTGGCTAACGGTTAGGCTAAGGTTAGTAGCCGTAATCACTAACCATCAAATTATAACAAGACCTATTGAGGCTATTAATTTTAGCCATTGTTAGGCACAGTTAATTATGGAACTATATTTTAAAAATACAGAAGGACAATTGCAAGAAACAAACCTAAGACAAATATTAGGTAACGCCTTTAATAAAGCAGGTTTTAAAATGGATAACGGAAGTTTTAAAGGTGAAGATCATATGTGGTTAGGTATTGTGCAAGAAAGTAAAAAACCATCACAAGTAGTAACCAATATCTTCTTTAAAGAAGATGGTAATACAATTACAGAATTAAAAGTTTACGAAGCACCAATTAAAAGAGTTGTAGATGAAGACAGTAGTAGGCAGATTGTGTAATTGTGCCTAACGGTTTGTGTATGGTGTCGGAATTTGTTTTTCACAAAATTATGCACTATGACACTTTGTTATAGGCTGTAATAATTTAATTTTTTAAAGCGTAGGATATGATAGATTTAAAATTAGATAATAAAGAAGTTTGGTTTGCAGGGGTTGGGATACACCCTAGATGTATTTTTTGCTTATGCTATACAAACTACTATACAGATGATTTAAAACATAAAGGATTTAGAAAGACAGTATGCCTAGATTGTGCAAAAATACATGAGTACGAAGATATACTGCCAACCGAAATAATAAACTCTAAAGAAAATAGATACCAAAAAGTAAAACCATATATGAAATAGTGCGAGGGCAATTAAATTTTATTGCCTATAACGTTCCGTATATGATTTTGTAGGCAAACAACCCGCAAAACACAGGATTAAGAACACAATTAAAAATGAAAATAAAGATTTAATATTAACAACAAACTGCCTATAAATTATATACTTTGTTATAGCCAGTTAGTTAAAAACTGAAATTATGAGTAACGAATGTAGTTGTAAATTTTGCTCTAATTATAA
>Ga0222694_1000061_pt1 | contig 30872 bp, 31 predicted proteins | sample AntAcemetage1333_FD_181145 | JGI IMG/M metagenome (GOLD analysis project Ga0222694, IMG submission 181145) | Saline water microbial communities from Ace Lake, Antarctica - #1333 | ecosystem: Environmental > Aquatic > Non-marine Saline and Alkaline > Saline | place: Antarctica: Ace Lake...
GTTTGGAAGTACCAAAAGAAGTTTGGGCTTTTATAGAAAGAGAAAAGATGACTCGCACCCAACGCGGAACTTACGAAAAAGAGAGACATAAAGAAAGATGGAGTGGAAGACGTAAAGGTCGAAGTTCTAAAAAAGATAAAAATAGGAATAAACAAGAGAGAGAATTGGCTTATTGAAACAAAAGTTTTATAAATTAAGTAAGGAGATAAATTATTGTCATGACCATCTATAAACATAGAGAATATTATACTGCTGGCTCTCTTACAGCTAATCCAACCAGCGACGAATGGAATAGTATGGTTGATATGATTCAGGACGCTGGAAGCGGTATTAATTCTAAACATATTATTGTATCTGATAGTGGTAGTGGTTACATTAAATTTCCTGAATTGAGTACTGTAGAAAGAGATGCTCTTGCATCTGGAAGTGGTATGACTATATGGAATTCTGATTTGTTAGCTTTACAAGTTTATAATGGTACTACTTGGTCTGAGATTGGTGGTGGTGCTGAACCTAGTGGTTCTGATACTTATGTCCAATTTAATTCAGATGGTTCTTTTGCTGGTGATGCAGGACTAACTTATGATTCTGGAAGCCAAAATTTAAGTGTTGGTAATGGTGCAAGTATTCCTAAACTTATTGATTTAACAAGTAATGGTTTTGTAAAAACTACTGGTGCTGATGGCACTTTGTCTGTTGATACTAGTACTTATTTAACTGAAGAAACTGGCAGTGCTATTTTTTTGAAATTAGATGGGGCAAACAGTCCTATGACTGGAGCAGTTGATTTAGGAAGTAATCTTATTAATAATCTTGGTTCTCCTGTTAGTGACCAAGACGCAGCAACTAAAAAGTATGTGGATGATACTTCTGAAGCTGCTAGCTTGTGGGAAGTTGACGGTACAGAAACTCAGTTAAAGATTGCAGATGAAATAGATATGCAAACTAAAAAGATTATTAATTTAGTTGACCCTACTGCAGACCAGGACGCATCTACAAAGAAATATGTTGATGATTCTTTCCCTGTAACTCACGCATCTACAACAGGGCAAACTACTGACGACCATCATCCACAAACTCACACTATTGTTTCACATGATACAACTGCAACGGGAACAGAACTAGACACTTTAACAGATGATTCTATGGCGGACACTTTGCATAGACACTCGGAACTTGTTGCTAGTGATGAAAGCCCTGACCCTGCTGTTAGTGTTGATGCTGATGGTAATGTAGGAATCGGAACAGTTGATTCAAGTTTTAATTTACATTTAAATAATCCAACAAGTGCTGTTACTTTAGGATTTCAAGGAGCACAGGCAGGGGCTCGAACTTATAGTTTTACTAATGCTATAACTGGAGTTTCAAATATAGGGTTCAGTTTAAGAGATGCAACTAATGGAGTTGTTGAATGGTATGTAAATTCAGACCATAATTTTATTATTCCGAGTGGAGATGTAGGAATAGGGACAATAACTCCAGCTCACAAATTAGATGTTGTAGGAAATATTGCTGATGATTTTGTTGCTAGAGTTTTTAATGATGGTGATAACCAGAATAGAGATGTTTTATTACTTCAAGGTGGCTCCAATAATTTTGCTGGAAACACCAAATTTATTGAGTTTAGAGATGGAAATGGAACAGCAGTAGGATTTTTACAGGGGGGAACTCCAAGTGAGGTAGACAGCGGATTACAAATTACAGCAGGAGCTACTCAAGACCAAGAACATCTTGTAATCAAACCAAGTGGTAATGTTGGTATAGGAACATCTGCGCCAACGGAGAAATTGGACGTTGTGGGGAATATTAGAGTTCCAAGTACAACTTTTGCAGAGCAATATGGAATTATTTATAAAGGCACAATTCCTTTTATTCATGATTTTAGTTATGGATTGAATGCTGGTGGAATAACTCCTGCTGGGAAAAATACTTTTGTTGGAGTGAATGCTGGTAATCTTACAATGGGTTCAAATGCAACATCAACAAGTCAAGCGAGTTACAACACCGCAATGGGTTATGCTTCACTGTATGCTAATACTACTGGGATTAGCAACAACGCAATAGGTGCTTATTCACTGCGTTACAATACGACTGGAAGTAATAATAACGCAATGGGTTATTATTCACTGTATGCTAATACGACTGGGACTAGCAACAACGCAATGGGTTCTTATTCACTGCGTTACAATACGACTGGAAGTAATAATAACGCAATGGGTTCTTATTCACTGTATGCTAATACGACTGGAAGTTACAACACCGCAATGGGTTATGCTTCACTGTATAACAATACGACTGGGACTAGCAACAACGCAATGGGTTCTTATTCATTACGTGCCAATACGACTGGAAGTAATAATAACGCAATGGGTGATTCTTCACTGCGTTACAATACGACTGGAAGTTACAACACCGCAATGGGTTATGCTTCACTGTATGCTAATACTACTGGGACTAACAACAACGCAATGGGTTATTATTCACTGCGTTACAATACGACTGGAAGTAATAATAACGCAATGGGTTATTATTCACTGTATGCTAATACGACTGGGACTAACAACAACGCAATGGGTGCTTATTCACTGCGTTACAATACGACTGGGACTAGCAACAACGCAATGGGTTATTATTCACTGTATGATTTAGAAGATGGTTCTAGTAATACAGGGGTTGGTTATAATACAGGCAGAGGTATTACTCATGGTTCAGGTAATACTATTTTAGGTGCACGTGTTACTGGGCTTGATGCTGGTTTGACTAATAATATTATTCTTGCAAATGGTACTGGAGCAATCAAAGCACGACATGATGGTACAGATTGGAGTTTGACTGGAAATGTTGATTTAGGTGCAAACGATTTAAATACTACTGGTTCAGTTAAAGGTGTACATAAAGCTGCTGATGGTACTAGTGCTGTTGCAGATGGAGAATATGTCATGGGAATCGGAGCTACTACAAATGGAACTATTACTATTAAAGATGGTTTGATTACAAGTGTTACTGAAGCAGCAGATTAAAAGGAGAAAATAAAATGGAAAAGAAAGAAGTACCACAAAAACAAGTTAATATAGCTGAGTTGCCTTTAGAACAACTTAAGTCTATAGCATTTGATTTAAATGAACAAATCAATAATATGCATAGACAATACAACAGCATATACGAATTAATAGTTGAAAAATCAAAAGGGGTTAAAGAAAATGGCGTTAAGTAAAGAAAAAGAGATAAAGGGCATTAGTGTCCCTTATCATAAAATTGTTGATTGCGAAGTTAAGAATGGTTATGTTTGTGTTGCACACTATACTGATTCAGACCAAGCAAAGACTAGAAGTAACATGATTGGTGGACGTGAAAAGATTGAAGTGAGTTTTCCTTTAAGTGTTTCAAGTCCGATAAAATATGCTTATAATCAGCTTAAAGAGTCTGACATGAGTGTAGAACCTGAAGATTATAATGCGGAAGTAGAAGGTGAGTTCGTTAGTGAAGAACAAAACTTTTATGCAGATGCAGAAGATTGCTGAACTTAATTAGTAAAATTAGACAGTAAACAACGGTAAAAAGGTGGTTGATTTAAACTATTTTGTTTTTTTATTTAAGAAAAGTTTTTAAATTAACTTACCAAGATAATAATAAATGACAATAGCGAAACATAAAGAATATGGTGTGCCTGGCTCTCTTACAGCTAATCCGGTTAGTACCGAATGGAATGAGATGGTTGACCGTATTCAAGATGCTGGAAGTGGATTAAATACTAAACACTTAACAATTAGTGATAGTGGAAGCGGATACATCAAGTTTCCTGAACTTACAACTGCTGAGAGAGATGCTTTAACTGCTGGTAGCGGTATGACAATCTGGAACGCGGATAACCTTGCTACAGAAACTTATAACGGAACCTCCTGGGCTAGCTCATCTGGAGCAACAGTCTTTACTGGACTATCTGATACTCCTAGTGCTTATACTGGAAGTGATTTGGCTGGAGTAAGAGTTAATACTGGTGCAACTGCATTAGAGTTTTATGATATTGTTGATTGGACAAGTACTACTTACAATTTGGAAACAACTGGAAGTATTACTGGTGGGAACATAGTTACTGATGGTAGCGTTGTTATAGCAAGTGATATGAACATTGATTTTAGTGGTGGTGTTGGAAGTGCAATATTCAAATATAACTCAAGTAATTCAAGAGTTGAACTTTACGTTAACGGCAACTTAGTTGCAAATTGGAGCTGATTTAAAATGAAAAAGATAATAATTATAATGATGGTGGAGTTGCATTAGATGTTTGGGGTGACGGATTACAAATATATTTAGCGAACAATGCTGATGGTTTAAGAGCTTATCCTAAATCATATTATAATACACTCACCCCGGGAACTGAAATAAATCCCTCCAACATCTTTAGTTCAATAACTTCGGCCGGGGAAGATTGGATTTTCAGTTGTAGAGCTTTTGATGGGACCTATTATTCTGACTGGTTAAACAGTTCAAGTGTGAATGTGTTATTGAATCCTTGTAGTTGTCCTGCCGTTGATACTAACTGGGAAATAGATAATGGTGATGCTTGCAGTATAATTGCGGATTGTGATTTAGGTACTGGAATGCTTAACTTTACTGGTGCAGGAACGACCATTTGTAATGCTACTATAAATATCAGTGGAATGACGGCCCCTGGAAGTGGCGGAACTTTACAAATAGATTCAAGCTGTGTAATAAATGTGGCAAGTAGTTAACAAGATAAAAAGGTTTATAAATTAATTTAAGTAAAGTAATATAATGGTTAGCAAAACAGATACGGATTTCGGACTATGGTACTTTAGTTATGGGTATTTTGGTTATAATCGAGTAAAAACGTATACTGCGACCACAACGTTCAACTTTATTTTCGGAACAACAACAACAGACAAAATATGTGGAAGAACTGTTGCAAACAAATTTTAAGGGAGGAAAAAAATGACAAATCGTAACAATTCAATAATAATATCAAGGGGTGATAGTTTAGCTTTAACCCACACTATTAAGGACTCTAATGGGAGTGCAGTGGATATTTCTTCAACAACGCCTTATTTTACAGTTAAAACAAATGATACTTACCCAGATGGTAGTGCAATAATACAAAAAACTGGTGATTTAACAGACCCTACTAATGGAGAATGTACTTTTATTCTTGACCCAACAGATACAGCAATTGCTATTGACTCTTATTATTTTGATATACAAATTACTTTCAGTGGAAGTGATATCCGTACTAGTGAAAGCGGAACGTTTCAAGTACTACAAGACGTAACTAAAGCATAAAATGGCAAAGAAAATACAGAAATGCGACATTATATGTGTGATGGACCGAGAAATTGGCGAAATGCATGAGAATATTAATTTTATTCGTAGAGCTTTAGAGGGAAACGGCACTGAAGGGATTATTACCATCGTAAGAAAGAATTCAGATTTTAGAGTTGGTTATGAATCAAAAAGTAAACTTTTAACTTCGTTGATTGGTAGTGGGTGGCTGTTAGCAATAATAGCCATATTGGTGATGGTTTTTGGACCTTGAGAAATATTAGAAAAGCTTATAAGTTAATTTACGTGATATGGTGTATGTGATGAGTGAGGAGGATTATAAAATGTCAAAAAAAGAAGAATCAAAGAAACTTAAAGAAGAAGCTGTTGAAGAAACAGAAGAGTTGAAGAAGGAATCTGATAGCGATACTAAAAAAGAAGAGGTTATTGAATCTAAACCTGCAGAGGAAGAAGCAAAACCGGAAGTTAAAGAAGAACCAGAGGCTGAAGAACCTGTTAAAGATGAAGAAAAGCCTGTTGAAAAAGCAGAAGAACCAGTAAAGGAAGAACCTGTTGAACCAGTAGAAGAAAAGGAATTTGTTGAAAAGAAAGAACTAGACGACATATCCGAAGATTTAAAATCATTAAAAAAAGAACATAAAGAGGAAATAAGCAAGTATGAAGTAGAAACTGCTAAATTGTCTGATTCAATTAAGATAATAGAACAGAAAGATAAACTTATTGCTACATATCAAGAAAAAGTAAAGATTGCAGAGAAAATGATTGCTAAATATGAGAATGAGAAATTACAGGCAGTCCAAGCAAAAAGTCAAGCAAAGTTTGAAACAATATTTGAAAAGTATTGTAGATTCCATAAAATTCCCAAATCTGAAATGCAGGTTACGAAAAAAGAACTTAGTACACTTAGTGAATCGGTATTAGAAACTATAGACCGTGATGTTAGTCGTGCTATGGAAACTTTCGTGTCCGAATCTGAGGTAATACAAAACAGTGAAGAGCTAACAGCTATAAGTGTAGAAGCGGTTACTGAAGAAGAAGAAACAACACCTGAAAAGAAGATTGACGCCTTATTCGATAAAATGAGACAAATCAATGGATAAAAATTATCAAAAACGGAGGAGAAAATAAAATGAGAGAAGTTGGAAAATTTATTACAACAACAAAAAGAGCAGATGTAGACGCAGGAGGTTCTACTGCAGACAGTATTTATGCTGACGCAGTTTTGGCTAACATGCCTACATTAGTAGTTAAAGAAAACAACCTTTTACTAACAAAGGACGTACCCGGACAAGTAGACAGTGCTATATTCCCTATTTTTACAAATTTGGATTTAACATGGACTAATATTTCAGGAACTGGAAGCGACTTAGGTAGTGAAAACACATCAACATCAGGCGGAGCAGGTACATTCCAAAAGATAACACCTGTTCAATCCACAGCTAACATTTTTGTTACTGATATGGTCGATTTGACTGTAAACAAAGCAGATTTTGAGTTATACTCTAAAATCGGTGGAACATCAGTTCAGAAAAAAATAGACCAAGATGCTATCGAAGATGGTATCATGGCAGCTGAAACAGCAACTGGAAGTAATGTATACGCTTGTGGTGGTTTTAGTGCAGAAGGAAGTATTGACGCAGGTAGTACATTAACTCCCGCAGACCTTTCAGATGCAAGAAGGCTATTAAGCACAGGAAGTAACATTTACCCACCTAATGTAATCTTAATGCACCCTAACCAATATAATCAGTTAGTAATGCACCAAGATTTCAGTCCAAACGCTAACACTGCAGCAAGCAGAAAAGCTAAATTCGACGCAAATGGAAATTTGTCCGGATATGATGGAATGGATGTTGTTGTTACTGAATTAGTTAACGCAGGAAGTTCAGACCCTTTCGACGTAGCTGGTCACCCAGTAGCAGTGTTTACTAAAGGAATGTCAGGTGCTTTAGCAACTAAAAACGCAGGTTTTAACGTTGTTTCACAAGACGACAGATTGAGACATGGAAAATATAAAATCTTTGACGTAATGTTCAAAGCTGGATTATTAATCCCCGCATCAATTGTTATCTTAAGAGCAGCTGATTGAGTAAACTAACGGGGCTAACGCCCTTATTTTTTATTTTTTTTTAAATATAAATTAATGCTCTGAAAAAGCAAAAGAAAAAGTATCGGAGGATATACAAAATGACTGTAAAAACAAACAAATTAATTATAACAAATAGTGTCGCAACTGAATCGGATGTAGAAGTCTTATCTAGTGGTGCTGGTAATCTTGATATCAATAAAGTATTAAAATTATCTGCTGCTACTGCATACGCTGCTAACGGAAGTCAAGCAATGAAAATCGTTGAAGGAAGTGCTTTAGGACCTAATGCTGCTACTGGAACTGATGTCAATAAATGGCTTACGCTACAAGACGCAAACGGTTCAACACTTTATGTACCTGTATGGGTTTAAGAACAAAAATTTATGAAGGGATTTATTTCCCTTTTATTATTTTCATAATTAATGGAGGAAATTAAAGATGGTAAGAGTAAAAATTCGTGATGATTGGTGTGAAGAAAGAAGTCTTATTTATGCTGAACTAAATGGTAAAAGAACAACTTTTGAGTTAAATAGGGGTATTGATGCGTGGAGTAATATTCCTGATGAAGTAGCTGCTGGTATTGACTTAAGTAAGTTCGAACTTCAAACTGCTATTAAGAAAGCTCCTGAAAAAGAAGCTAAGGTAGAAGAAGTAATTGAGAAACCTAAGAAAGTTTCAAAAGAAAAACCAAAAGTTAAAAAGTCTGTACTTGATAGAATTAAAGAAGTAACTGAAGACTTATTAGATGATGGTAAACTAAATCATTCAAATAACAAAAACAAAAAAAGTCCCGGAAGACGGAAGAAGAAGTAATCCTTAATTGGAGAAAATAAATGGTTACAGGAGAATTTACAAATTTAGAAAAGGTTAAGACAGTCGCAAGAATAACTAATGAGGTTCCAGATGACGAACTTCAAGAGTTTATTGACTATACTAATCAAGACATCCTTAGAGAACACGGTTATCCTGTTGCACGTTCTTATACTACTATAGATACTGATAGAGGTAGTTACTTTGTAAATACCAATAGGGAAGCTGTTTATAAGATTGACAGAGTATATATTGATGGAAGTATGCTTGACTCGTCTAGTTGGACTGGTAATGCTACTGATGCTAGTGTTGCTCTTGGTTCTGATATCGCTTCTGATTATAATGGAAAGGTAATAACTATTGATTACATTCCGCACATCTATCACAATCTTGCTACTTTTAAGGCAGCAAAAGACGTTGTAGAAAGCCAATACTTGGTTAGTACTGAAGGAGGACAGTTTCCTCGTACTGCTTGGTTAACTACTCGTATTGAAGGTATAATGGATAGAATTCCTGCAGTTATGTATCGTTCATCTGAATATGCTAGTTGGAATCCTAATACTGGTGATTATGTTGACCAAACTGGTCTTGGTGAAGACCTTTAAACAAACATGAGTGATTCTAGATTGGATGAAATAAGAAAAAAAGCTTTAGAACAACTTCTTTTAGATAATAAATTTGTAGATGTTGTTGGTAACTTACCTTCGGAACAAGTACCTAGAGAGTTAGAATTTGGCAGAGATTATTTAACAAGAGATTGTTATGTTATTACTGTTTTCGATGGAAAAGCCACACTTTATATTCCTAATGAAGATTTTGGAAAGAAGTATTAATTAAAAAGAAAGATTTATAAGTTAATTTCTCAACTAAACTATTAACATGAGCCCTAGTGTTCTTACGAGAATACTAGATGAATTGTGCACAACGGGATGTTGTGTTTTAAAAGACCTAGGAGGGCACTACAGAAAATGACTGACATAAATACTACTCTTAATATTGTTCGGAACGTTATAGATACTAATGTTGTTGACGTTTGGGAAATAGCTAGTAATCGAAGTCGTAGTGCTGACCAAAGAATATTCTTTAATGATTTAAGATTTAGTGGTGGAATCTTTCCCAAAATATTTATTGAGACTGATGGCATTAATAATGAAAAGCTTAATTGGGGCGGACGCAAAGACCTTCACATAAATCGTGAAACTGTTACTGCTAATATTTATTATGTTAATACAGCTCGTGTAAAATATGTTAGTTGCGGTGATACTTATGAGAATGGTGGAGCTAACACTAGCAAAGACCTTAACTGGTATATGAGAGAACAAATAAGAGATGAACTAGTAAAAAATGCTTCTATTTTAGTTGGTATTAATAATTTAAGATTTGGAGAGATGAACAGTACTCAACAAGTTAATGACACTTATGTAGGTGTTTTACCTATCACATTCAATTGGATTAGAAAAATAGGAGGAGATTGAAAATGTTAATAGCAAGAAATATTTGTAAAATGAAAATTATTGTTGGAGGAAAAGATATTTTTCCAGGAAAGACAGTTAAAGTAGAAAGTTTAGATTGTATTGAGAGCAAAGTACTTAATGGTTTCTTAGAAATCATTGAAGAAAAAGAAGCTCCTATTAAAAAGAAGGTTGTTAAAGAACAACCAATCCCTGAAGCGGAAGTCATGGAGACTAAAAAAGAAATTAAAGAGGAGGAATAAATAAAATGGCAAATACAGAAGTTTGGTATCCTGAAAATGCTCGGGTATACGTTTACAACCATGTTGAAAAAGAAACTGCAGGTAGTGTTGTTGATAGCGCTAATTTAGATTTTACATTAGAACAAGCACCAGCACCAATATTAGGTAGTTATTTTGACGCAAGTGGAAGCGCACAATCACAGTACGTTGACGCAAATGGAAGTTCGGCTAGAAGAGATTTTCTTGTATTCAAGAATAAAGACGGTGCAGAAACCGAATGGAACACAGCTAGCGATGGTAGTGTTATCATTAAAGTAGGTGACGCAGGTGGAAGTGTTATAGCTTTCGAAACAGCACCAACAACAACACAAGCAGATAGTATAAGTGTTACTTATGCTCATACGAAAAATGAGAAAAGTGATGAAGTATTATCAGTTAGTGAAAGTGGCGGTGAAAGACCTGTTGAATTTATACAAGTGTATAATGGAAAACAAATTAAAGTTAATAGAACCCAACAAAGTTTTAGTGTTGATATTGAAACTCTAAAAAGTAATTTATCATTTGCTGAGATGGTTAATGGTGCACAAGTAACGGAAGGAATTTCAGGAAGCGGTAGTGTTTATACTGTGACTGGAGCAAGCAACCGTGCAAGTAGAACTTTAGTTGTTGATGGTGATGACCCTGACTCTGGAAACAGAATGATTTTACTTTACTGGAACGTATCTGGAACAAGTAAAAACTTAGATGGGCCTGCTGCAGAAAATTATACAGAAACTACGACTTTTATGAGTAAAGCCGAAGATAAATCTGAAATTTACTGGCAGTTGTAATTGTAAAACTGAAAGTAAAACAGACTCCTCCTCTTTAAAGGGGAGTTGTTTGTTTACTTTAAACAACCATAACAAAACCGAAAACCTTTTAAATATCTTTTATTTTATTTCTATTTATGACAACTAAAAATGGAAAAACTGTTGCATGTAGTAATTGTTATTGAATAAAAATTGATTAATTTAGTAAAGTTTATAAATTAATTTCTCAACTTACTCATTGTGCCCTACAAAGAAGATGGGAAAGATATCCCAAAATATGTGAAAGAGAAGCTCGAAGGAAAAGATAATAGTGAAAAGCTTTCAAGGCAATGGGCTAAAGTTTATAATGGTACTTTTAAACGTACAGGAAGTGACGGAAATGCTTCCAAAACTGCTACAGATGTTGTAGCGCATAGGATGAATGCTGATTTATTTAAGAAGATGACTGATTATAGTAATTAACTGTAAGGAGTGGTAAGTAAAATGGATGATGAAAGAATAGGTTTTGAAGAAAGAAAAACAGTTGATATGAAGATATATCAAGTTCCTGCAGATACTGCTAGATGGTTTAAAATTTGGTGTGATAGGCAAGGATTAAGATTTAATCAAGGGATGGTTCTAATTAGACAAGTTATTAATGATTATGAAAGATTCAAGAAAATAGAATTGGTTATAGAAGAGAATAGGGCACTTATTAGCGAACTTTATGAAAACAAGACACCCAGTGCCAATAAAGATAAAGATGTTAAAACAGAGCAAGTTAAGGCTCGTGTTCGCCCTGCTACGTTTGGAGGTAAGAAGGAATGAATAAAGCCAGTGTGACTATAGATACAAATGATGTTACGGAGGGAATTAAAAAAGCCATAACTGCAATAAATTCTGGAATTTTGAAAGGAATGATAGATATACGTGATGAAACTTATGATTATGCAAAAAAAAGATTAGATTTATTTAAACATACTACAAAAAAAGAAAGTTATAAAGGATTAGTTAAACCCCCTGTAGTTAAAACTAAAAAAGGTGTAGTAGTTTATGTAAATCAAAAGAGTATTTCGGGAAGTATTTTGGAGTATAAAATTGATACGGCAGGTAAAGGAGGAATAATTAGTTTAAATAGTAGTTTACAACCTAGGTCGCATCCTTGGTTAAGAGAAAATAATATGATTGGAACAAGAATAAAAAAAGATAGTCAGATTGCTATTACAGGTCCTAAAAAAAATGTTATGCCTATGCAAGATGCATTCGATAAAATAACAATGATTAAAGGACCAACAATTGTTGCAAATGGAATAAGAAAAGAATTAATAAGAAAATTATAAGGAGGAAAAAAGAAAAATGGTATTATTAAAAATAGAAGAAATAGAATTTCCAAACAAAGACGGTAAGGTATTACCCCAAAAAAAAACAATTAAAATAGACAACGAAGATAAAGAGGTAGAGGTATTGCCATTTATTGAACAAGAATTTGATGAAGTTATGAAAAAGATAAATTCAAAAGATGAAAAAGAAGGAACATTATTCGTAAATAAAACAATTATTGAAAAAATAGTAAATCCCAAAATTACTGAAGAAAATATTAAGTTTGTTAAACCTTTAGCTAAAGCAGAATTATTAAAGGCAGTACTTATTGCGACTGGAATTAATAAAGAACAGATTGATGAAACAAAAATAACTAAAAATGTTAAAAAAGAATAAAGTTTTAGATGAATGGAATAGAGAAAGAACTCTGTTTAAAAGAGGGATGGACGGGAAATTACTCCCAAAGGAAGTTCCTATTTTAGGCGAGTTTGACAAATCAATAGTTATGATTCCAAAAACTATCGGAGAGTGTGATGAAATAGGTCTAGAATTATTATTTGAGAATATAAATTCAAAACAACTAAAAGCATTATTTTTTAATGATTGTTTGGTTCTTCCAAAGATTTACTCTTTTTCGACGATAAAACCAGATTATATTAAAAAGATTTATTATACTTTATTATTTGAAAGTGGATATGAAATTGACCCAAACAAAATTAAAAATAAATTAAAAATAGCTAAAAGAAAAGGAACAAAATCCAGTACTAAACTAAAAGTTTATAAATTAATAAAGGCAGATTATGATTTAGCAAAGTATGATTTTTTATTGCATGAGGCAGGTTACACCATGTTCGATATACCTAAACTAACTAGACAAGAAGCAAATTTAATACTTAAAAGTTCAAACGAAATTACAAAACGAAGAAGTAGCGGTAATAAGGGGAAAAATATTAAAAGATGACTACGATAGGAACATTAAAAATAGAAATAAAATTAGAAGGTTCTAAAGAAGCCATTAGTGGATTAAACGACGTTAATGCTGCTGCCAACAAAGTAGGAGGTAGTAGTGGCGGAGTATCTAACTCTTTGGTTGCTTTTAACAAGTTAAGGTGGGCAATGATGGGCGTAAACATGGTCCTTGACAAAGTAAAAGATTCTTTTGTATTTTTTGCTAACATTGCAAAAGCCCAGTTTAGTTTTTTAAAAGGTTCTATAGAACAATTGATTATTAATCCTATGAAGATTGCCTTAACAACTGCATTAAGTCTTGGAGCTGCCCTGAGTGCTGCTGCGATTTCTTTTGGTTCTGCGGCAGTACAAGAATTTGGAAATTTTGAAGCAACAATGATTGATGTTAGAAAAACTACTAATATGACTGCTGAAGAAATAGATGTTCTTGGAGAAAAATTAAGTTTAATGAGTTTGGAAAGTCAAACTAGTGCAATAGATTTAGGAAAAATTGCTGCTGCTGCAGGACAGTTAGGGATACGAGGTACAGAAAATATACTTGGTTTTACTAAAGCAATTGATATGATTAGTATTGCTACTAATGTTAGTGCCGCAGATGCTGCAAACAATTTTGGTCGTATGGCTGAGATGATGGGGTTAGAAAAAACAGAAGCAACATTTATGAGTATGGGTGATGTAATAAACGAATTATCCAATACTACTGCTGCTAGTGCATCAGACATAGTTCAAGCCCTTTCAAATATAGGTAATACTGGTAGAGTATTAGGAGTAGATTTTAAAACTCAGGCAGCTTTAGTTTCTGCAGCGATTAGTACAGGTTTCTTGCCCCCAAAAAAAGCAGGAGTTAGTCTTAGAAGATTTTTTGAACAAGTAGTTGCTAAAACTGAAGATGTTGGAAAAATTATGGGGATTACTGGTGAAGCAGTTAAAAAGAATATTTCAGAAGACGCAGTTGGTTTTATGAAAAAATTTCTGGAATCTGTTCGTGCAAGTGGAAACCAGGCCGAAATTTTGGCAACAATGATGGACATTACTGGTGCTCGTGCAGGTCAAGCAGCTAACGCATTTTTAATGAATTGGGATAAAGTTGAAGAAACTCTTGAAACTTCTAACAAACAATGGGAAGAAGGAGGAAGTTTAGTTAAAGAGTTTGAATTCCAAATGGAGGGTTTAAAAGCTCAAATTGCTGTAGCTATTAATTATTGGAATAGACTTAAAGAAAAAATTGGTGAAGTTATTGCTCCACACATTAAAGACAGTTTAAAAGAGTTTAAAATTATTTTTGAAAATATGATTAAACCACTTAGTGATGTTGCTGGTTTTTTAAGTAAAGAATTATTTGATTCACTAAATTCAGTTTTAAAACTTATTAGTGGTGCAGTTAGAAGTGATGGCATTACTTCATTTATTAAAGATTTTAAAAATGGGTTTGTTCTTGTTAAAAATAGTATTATGAGTTTTGGGGGAGCTGTGTTTTCAGTTTTTAATACTGTTTTACCTTCTGCTATAACTATTGCAAAAACATATTTAAATGGATTATTTGCTTTTTTTGAAGGAATTAATATGAGCAGTTCTATTTATTTTTTAGCTAATGCTTTTAAAAAATTATCTGATGCATTATCTAGTGAAGCTTTTGGTGCAGTTAAAGGAGTATTTAGTTCTCTTGGAGAAATTATAGGGATGGCTGCTTTTAAAGTTAATGAGTTTTTTACTGCTTTAACAGATGGGGGCAGCGGGGCTAGTGCTTTAACAAAAATACTTAAAAATGTTTCAAGTTATTTTACTTCTATAAAGGATGGATTGGGTGATATTAATATGGAAGGGGTTGTGAATGTGCTTGTGCAGATTTCTGGGATTATGAAACGTTTAGCTCAAAGAGCAAATGTTTGGATTGGTCTTTTACTTAATTTTTTTTCAAATTCAGACGTTTTAAATAGTTTGGAAAGTTTTGGTAATCTTTTAATTGATATTTCTGGTGCCATCGCATTGATAGGCAGTGGTTTGATTACACTTATAGGTTATATTTATAAGGTTTCGACAGCAGTAATATTAGATTTGTTAGAACCATTTATTACAATATATGATATAGTTAAAAATATTATTGGCTTATTATCTGGCGATATAAGTTTTGGCGATGCATTCAAAAATATGGGTGCAAGTATTTTAGAGGGACTTATTCCGGATAAATCTATTAGAACCATGTTTGGTAGTAATGAAAAGGATACAAAGGGTGAAAATCTCGAATCTTCTGAAACTCAGATTAGTGCGGCGGATATCCAAAAGAAAAGTGTTGAGCAATTTGATTTAATTACTAAATTGTTTGGTAAAAATAGTCTCTTTGCTTCTGATAAGATGGCTTCTGCTTCAGAGGTGGCAATTACTGCTGCTAATGAACAAATGAATGCTGCACAAATTGTTAATTATGCTGCAGAAAAAATGTTAGAGGCAGCGAATAAGGATGCGGCGGGGTCAGATAGTTCTTCAGATTCAGAAACAAGTAGCGGGAGTAATAAACCAAAAAACTGGGATGATTTAGCTCCTGAATGGCAAGATAAATATAATGGGATAGGTCTAGATGAAGGAAATATGAGAATTGGTGATACAGATATAACGGAACATGTAAGAAATGGAGGAATTGTTAGTAAAAGAGATAAATTTATTCGTGAAGCTTATGAAAAGAAAGATGTAAGAAATACAGGAGCAATGCAAGCAGGAAGAGATATGTTAACTGTTAAACCTACAACTCAAGAAAAAGGAGATGCTATGATGAATCAAATAACTGCTACAAATTTTGTTGCAACAATTTCTTCATCGGATACAAGACAATGACATATACAACAATACAATTCGGAGAATACCCGTCAGGAAGTAGAATTACTTTTGAAGCTACTAACATTAGTGCTAACCAAGTGAGTGGAACATTAAAACAAGTAGTTGGAAAAAAACTAATTCAAAGACAAATAGTTGCAAGAGACCTTTGGGATTGGAATGTTGGCATAGAAGGAATTTATACTGGAAGTACTGAACAACTTGAAGATTTTAAAGATGCAATTAATCAATTGTGGGGAACAAAACAATATTATAATGATGGTGTTGGAAGTCATACTGGTAGTTATTTAATTACTAACAATGGATTTACTGTTGACGAAAATCCAGAAAATTATAATAATGAAGTAATTTTATTTAGTTTGGACTTAGTACAATATCAACAAGTTTAGGGGTTTAAAGATGATTATTGAAAAGATAAAAAATATTTTATTAACTTTGGCAAGGGTATTTGAAGATTTAATACCAAAAGAAGCTAAGTTTTTAGATTTGAAAAAGTTCAATGAAATAATATTAGAAAATCAAGAACAGTCTTTAAAAATCGTCGCTCTTAATGAACAACTTATAAAAATACAATTAGAAAATAATGAGCTTATAAAAGGTTTAGAAGTTATTAACGAAGAACAAGAAGATAATCAAGAAGAAAAATATTTTAATAATAAATGGGAAAAAGGGGACATAATTTATAAAGCAAAAGGGAGGTATTCTAGAGATGTAAGAACTTATCTATTTGACAAATCTACGATTTTAAAAAACATTGTTGATTCAAATAAATTAATTGGAGATTCCGATGACGAAACAGTATATAATTGTGAACAATTTGTTAATAGTAGACTTAAATATGTTACTGACAAAATACAATATGGGGAGTTAGAGTATTGGCAAAATCCTGAAGAAACAATTCAAAGAGGAGTTGGAGATTGTGAGGACTATTCTATATTAATAAAATCTCTTTGCTTAGTTGCGGGTGTACCCGATTACAAAATGAAAGTTTGCGCAGGAAACACTAGTTCAGGAGGTCATGCATATTGCATTTATTTAAGAGAATGCGATAATGAATGGGTTACAGTTGAGGGTTCATTTTATCCAACTAAAAAAAAGATTGATTTAAGAATACTTCATAAACAAAATGAAAGATATGGGAGCATTTGGTTTACTTTTAATAAAGAGTTTAGTTTTATACAAAATAGTGTTGAAATAACTGGAAGATTTAAAGATGTAGAGGGTGATATTTTATGAAGTATAAACGACTCTACTTGTCAAGTTTAAGTACCCTAATCGGACTGTTTGCAATATTATTAATGATAGGTTTACAGATTACAAGTCCAGATGGTGACTTCGTTTGTACTGGAGATTATAGAACTCAAAGTGAGTGTTCTGATTTAGATTTAGTGTTTGGGAGAGAGTGCGGTCCGTGTACTAGTAAAATTAACATTTATAATCCTACCCCTAAAAATATATTTATTTACAACAAAAACGAATTCGATATAGATTTTAGTCCAGAAATAAGTGATAGTGCATTTTATGTTAAAGATGGTAGATGCAGCGGAAAACTAACTGGAAGCAGTTGTAGTTGTTATTTGAATGACGGAACTGAGTACGCAATTAAAGGGTGGAGATGCATAGATTTCACTAACCGAACAAAACCACGACAAGATAGAATCTATGTATTCAGGTGGAGTTCTTACACATTAAAAAATCATTTACTGGTAGGTTTTAAAGAAAATCCTGTAGACGAAATCAAATGGACAATATCAACAAAAGAAGCTACCTTGGATCCAACCTGGAAAGGAACCAACAAAAAAGAAAAGTTTGACATAACTCGGCTAACAGATTGTATTAATGAAATCATCACAACCGAAAAAACAATTCCAAATTATGTAGAAGAAACATATGAAGAAGAACTTTGTAAAACGGTAAGTAGTCCTAAATGCAACACGATTTTTAATAAAAGCATAGGAAAAGATGTTGAAGTTTGTAGTTTAGTTTATAAAAGAGAATGCGAAATTGTAACCAAAACAAAACAAGTTCAGAAAGGGTACAAAACCATAACAGAAACCAAAACAATTTGCGATCAGAAAGGAATTGTATACTATGACGGCACAGATTTGCTTAATGATAAAGATTTCTTTTGTAAGATTAATTATGATGAAGAAGTTGTAGAATGCGACAGCAAACTAGATGGCAACGGTGATGGAACTTGTCAAAGAACTGGCGGAGAAAGTTGTTATATCTATTCATTTAAAAGTAACGGAGAATATTATTTAAGAAAAAGTAATAGCGAAGTGTACAAAAAACCAACAAATAGTGAAGAAACTAATAGTTTTAAAGAAGCAAAAAAGATAAAATGAACAAGAAAATATTAATCTGGATGCTAGTAATGATTTTGGGCAGTAGTTTTGCTATGGCGACAGACTGGGATATTAATTCTTATTATACATTTGATACAGATGGAACAGACGAATCTGGTACAAATGATTTAACAATTGGTGCAGGAGCAACAATATGTTCCAGTTCTAAAGTTGGAGATGGTGCTTTATGTTTAAGTGCGAGTTCGACAGATTATGCGCAAGATACAAGTTATAGTGGTTTAGCAGATGTTAGAACTTTCTCTTACTGGGTTAATCAAACCACCACAACTTGTGGCGGTAATGGTGACGATATGCAGTGGTCGGTTGATGGGACAGGGTATGCGAGGAATATAGATACTACTCACACGATTTCGACCAGTTGGTCAATGAGTGAACCTGCTATTTCTACTAATGTTTGGAGAATGATTACGGTAGTTTTTGGAGGCGGAAGTGGTTCGGAGTTGTGGGTAGATAATGCTTTAGTATCTAATGATACAGAAACTACAGACTTTTCAAATTTTAACAGAATTACCATAGGGAACTGGTATGTTTCTAATGCAGCTTACGCAATTTGTGGGCAGATTGATAACTTTATTTTATCCAATACTAGATGGACCGAAGCAATGATTACTGAAGCTTATAATAGTGGTGCAGGGATGATTTATGAACCGCCTGCTCCGATAGTTTATGTTGATTTAATATCGCCAGCAAACAATAGTGTGAACAGTTCAGACAATGTTGAGTTCAAATTTAATCATACAATTATTGGAGATGTGAATTGTTCATTGTACACAAATGAAACAGGCAGCTGGGTAATAGAAGAAACAGAAATAAATGCTACAGCAAACAACACTAACACAATCAATCATACATTACCAGGAGAAGGATCATATATTTGGAACATTGAATGTAACGATGAATGGGCAGAAAACAACTGGACAATAAATTATACAATTCCAAAGTCGGTGATCAATATTACAGATTACAACTTGACCAGTCCGAACAGTATTTATAATAACAATTGGAATACAGATCCAAGAACCAATGCAAGCACACTAGACACAACTCCGACCATTACATTTAATACAGATTTAAACACTAATTGTCGTATGGGAATAACAGACATAAATTATACGAGTATGGGTATTTCAAGACAATGCAGTGGCGGTGAAAATACTAAAAATCATACTTGCACACTTATAGCAGGAGATACATTCGGTATAGGTAGTCAAAATTTATATGCATCTTGTGGGAATTATACTACAGAATTAACTACTAGCGATAGCGGAGCATTACCAATTTTAATAAAAAGTATTCCGACTCAACCAAATTTAACATTTCCAGTTAACAATACTAATTTAGTTTATAATGATTCAAACTTATGGACTTGGCTAAATTGGACTAATTCAACTGATGAAGATAATGATTCAATTTCTTATTTTGTTTTTGTAGATGACGAACTTGTATCTGGAAATGTATGTAAACAAAATGCAGCAAATAAATCTGAAACGTGTGGTGCTTCCGGTGACGGAAGTTACTCAATATCCTCTCTGATTGAAAATTCAGAAAATATGTTTGATAATAATTATAGTTCATACGCACATTTTATTGGGGATTATGCTTCTTATTTAGTACAAATATATTATGATATGCCTGACAATTATCTTAATGGAAGTATTATTGAAATAACCTCTAACAATGAATCAAAACAAAGTACTAATTATACAATCCCTGCAGATTGTTTAGATACCGAAACATTCAAATTAACACCTTATTTCCAAACTTTTGGCGATACTGAATTGTTAAATATTACTTGTGATGCGGGGGTAGGAGATTATAGAAACATCTTTGTAGATTTAACAAATGGGTCAATATCTGTTTACGAAATTGTGATATATTGGAAATTAAACAATACCAATACATATTATAAGTACTCATTTTCAAAACCGGATGTATCTGGGCAAACATATAATTGGACAGTTTTTGCTAATGATGGGAGTTATAATAGTACAAACCAATACTTTTATTTTACTTTAGTTCCTGAAACGCATTTATATCTTGACGGAATTGAATCTAATAGAACTTACGAATACGGAAGCACTGCAGAACTAAAAGTTAACACTACTGGAACTGGTGAAGTTTGTCTTAGTATTTATGACATTAATCATGGCGTAGAATACCTTTGCGGTAATAATACAATTAATTACAATTATTCAATAGAAAATTATACTGCTATAGATTACTATAATGCTGGTGACAAAGTAAGTTTATATTTTAGAACAAATGAAAGTGATAACATTGATATGTCTTTACCAGTATTTCTAGACGTTTATAGTGCTACGATAGATTTGAGAGGAAATAATAGTCCAAGGTATGCAACATATTTCGACGATTGGAACAAGACTCAAACAACCGAAACATATTCTTTTTCAAGTAATGTGACTCAAACGTTCAATATGACGTTCAGAGATAGTAACGTACTACAAAGTGCTAAATTCACAATTAATAGCACAGCAGGCGCTTATGGCCTTATTATTGACGCTTGTAATGATGGCACTATTGATGTTAACAAATCACAATTCTTTTTAACAGAAACAGAAATAAATTTTGATGATATTAGTACAATTAATACTTGTATCAATACTAGTAAAGAATTCAACACAGTTCCTTTTAATATTACTTTCGAAATCGGTGAACCAGTTACAATTAGTAACCTTTTGTTCAAACGTAGTGATGTTTACAAACCAGAAAATGTTTACATTGATGCAGGTAACGATAGTTTAATAGACACTGCTCTTCCTGGAGAAATCGACGGTCTTGTTGGAACAGTTAACACTTTTAATGACGGAGATAGTAGTAAAACTATGACTTCGGTAAGTGACGCAGGTAACACTACTTTATACAACTTTTATGTTCCTGCAGAAAACGAAATAACAGGGTTTACTATTGAAGTAACAGCAAGCAGTACAAATGGAACATTTACTGAAAGTTTTACAAATTTAAATTATATTAATTCTAGTACGACTACTGGAACAATTAACACTTTTTTCGGACAAGCAAAAAATGCTGAAGATAGTAGCGAAAGACCAATAGAAAGTTATATTTATAGTAAACAACTTCCACAAGTTAAAACAGATGTTACACAAATTACATTTAATTGGAATGACCAAGAAGGTCTAGACGGTAGTGCAGACATAACGTACTATTTTAGTGGAGACAATAAAGAAAACTGGCAAGAAATTACTTCTGAAGGAAGTCAAACAATAACTAACCCTGGGAATGATAGTTACTGGTACGCAAAATTAACTTCAAACCTTCAAAACACCTCGTATATCTATTCTGTAGTTGTTACTGGTTTAGATACTTTACCTACAAATTTCAGTGTAGATATTGGTAATGACGGTAGTTTAGAGTATAATGGTACAACTGAACTTAGTACTAGTGTGACAGAATTAGATATACCTTATAGTGCTTTTGCAGATTATCAAGTTAGTCCTACTAATGGTCTAAGTACAATACCAATTAATTTTAGTTATGTTGGTAAAGGAAATGTATTGTTGGGTGGGATAGAGATTCAATATTCAACAGACGATATTTCTATTGGTAGTGGGGTTGTTAACGCATTCATAAATAATATAAAAACTGCATTAAGTTATGTTACTAGTTTAATTGGTGGCGACAGTTTAAATACTGGCGAATCGACAAATTTATCAATTAACAATGATATAATAGTAAGCAGTGCAGAAATAGAAATACTTGGTGATATTTACAAATGAATACAATATTAAAATGGTTACTCAGCATATTATTTATAATAATGCTTTTGGCTACTGTTAGGGGTGCTTTAGCTGTACACGATTGTACACTTGACGGATTATATTACGAGTGTACAACAGGTAACACTTTAAGTGGAACTATTGATTTTGGCGATAAAGGAGTTTGGATTCACGATATGGAGATAACAATTTCTGGAGCTAATGGACAATCTGGTGATGTTCATGGAGATGATGCAACATTTAGTATTGAATCGGATTATAAAGTCTTAATTAATAATGTAAATATAACTTTAACTGGTGGAAATGGATATTCCGAATCTAATAATGACGGAGGAAATGGTGGGAATGTTAAATTTGCAATACTTGGAACAGATTTCGATTTATTAAATAATACTAAAATAATCGCAAATGGAGGTATAGGTGCAAATGGTGATGCAATTGGAAGTGATGCTAAAGACGGCGGTTATGGTGGAACAGTTACTTTACTATTTCAAGGAAACAATTTAACCACCAATTATTTTAATTTTTCAGGAACACAAGGAGACAACGGACATAGCAGAGTTGCATGTAGTAGTGGAACCGAAAGAAAATCTGGGAACATTGCAAACCCAAGTTATTTTTATATTTATTCAACAAGTTATAATGGAAATGGAACAATTAGTATCGCAGGTGGAGACGGTTCTAATGCAGATACTTGTTCTGATGAAGGTGGCGATGCTCATGGAAATGGTGGAAATGGCGCATCTGTTTATTTAATTTCAAATTCTTCAAAATCAATAATTTCTCATGATGATGTTACTTTTATTTCAGGAAGTGGTGGAGAAGGAGATTATGTAAATGAGGATGCAGGAGACGGAGGAGATGCGGGTAGTATATATTACGATTTTTCACAAGTTACAGGAGATATTGAACTCAAAGGAGATTATGAGTCTTCTACTGGAAATAAAGGCGACGGCGAGTCGGGTAGTGACGGCGGAGTCGCTTATGATGGTAAACAAGGTATTGTCGATTTAGACATATCTGGAAATAATATTTTATTATCTGGAAAATTCAACGTTAATTCTAATGCTCTTATTCCTTCTTGTTCTATTTCTGAAAATGTTGGCGACGAAGATTGTAGCGGAGAATCTGCGATTAGTCAAACTCACAATTTTGTTTCAAACAACGATATTAATTTTACAAATTATAATTTATACATTATCTCTACACACGGAGGTAATAGTGGAGCTACTGATGATGGAAATGGTGGTACTTCTGGGACTATAACTTTTAATCTAAATGGCACAACATATTACACTAATTCCACTTTCAAATTAGAAGGTCGTGCTGGTGGTCAAGCAAAACATAGTGATGCAACTAGCAGTATTGAAGGAAGAGGGGGGTCAGTCATAGTAAATTCAAATAACAATTTAAATTCAATCAATTCAAATATTAATTTTTTAAGTGGCAATACTGGTGGTGGCGGAGATAACGGTGAAGCTGGACAAATTAAATATTCAAACAATTATTTAACAAACTTAAAAAGTTCAAATTTTACAATGAAAACAGGGAATAATGACAATAGTAGCCCGGGAATAGGTGGGGAACTTTTTGTAATTATTAAACAATTAATTTTAAATAATTCTTTACTAAGTTCTATAACTGGTGAAGATACGGCAAGTAGTTTACAAACACAAGTTAATATTTCAAATAGTACAAAAATTATAAATTCAGAATTAATAATTAAAAGTATTGGTGATGGAACTTGTAAACCTGCAGAATTATATTTATTGAATAATAAACTTTTTGAAACTATAAATTCAAATATCACTCTTGAAACCGCTTTAGCTTGTAATAATTATATTCTTGCGACGGGTGAAGAATTTAACTTTTTAAATAATACAATACTTAATATGACTAGTGCAACTGGCGCAGGAATAATAAACCTTACTTTATTAAGTTCTAAATCTGGCCTTCCTGGACTTATACGGTGGAATTATACCGAATTGGGAAGTACAATTACTGCAAACGTTTTATCAACTCAAACAAGTTATAATAGTAGTAGAGGAAGTCTTACTGAAACTGGAACTTGGTCATGGAACAATTCGGTTAATAATGTTGTTTACGACGACTATTTTACAAGAATACAAAATGTAGAATTCCAAAAAATTAGTAGTGATAAAGGTCCAGACTTGTACAACTATACCAATTTCACTTGTAGGGTTAAAGTAGACCTTGGAAGTTACCTTGAAGGAACTCCATTAATAAATTTCACAATCCTTAACGGAACTAGCACGTTTGAATCTAGTAATAGTGTGAGTATAGTAGACAATGAATATGTAAATGCAACTTTCCAAATTAACGGTTCTAACACAGAAATTGGAAATACTTGGAATTGTAGTGCTATTGTTTACGAAACTACTTTTGAGAATGATAACAGTACTTTAAAGAATATTAATTACACTTACCCTTACAATGTTACAATTTGGATTGGACAAAATAAAAAGGTTGCAGGAAGTGTTGGTGTTAATTACTTAATTGATAATGTTAACATAACAATTGATAGAGGAACTTTGAATGAATACATACAAAACAACTGTACTGAAAGTCCTTGTTTAATCCCTTTCGAATTTAGAAGTGATACTAGTGCAACAATAAACATAACAAGACTAAATGTTACTTATGGTGTTGAAAACCCAGTAAGTGAAAATAGTACAAGTACAAGTTCATTCCCAATTGTGTTCAATAGTAGCAGAGAGGGGCAACTTATCGCAGAGGATGCTTACTTCATTTACAAAGATAACGAAGAAACTGACGTTAAACTTGACGGAAGAACCAGCATTGAAACAATTTATAACTGGATTAGTGTATTGTATAGTCAATTCACATTTAATTTAACTCCAAGTTTTGTTGACAATTATGATGTTTATCCTTTATGGCTTGACCAGAAAAATGTTAAACCTTACGGACAATCAAAAACTATGAGCATTTATAACATTACAAGAATGGACAACGCAAACCATTCCTTCGAATTAAGGATGAAAATTGAAAATAATACTGGTTCAAGTTGTACGGATGTATATTTCAGTAAAGATAATAATATAAATAATAAATTTAAAATAGTAGAAGGAAATTATACATATTTCAAAAACATGACTTGGAATGATGTTAACAATACTCAGTTATGGAGTTGGGTAGATTTTAACAATTGTAACAGTTCAGAAGTAAGATACTTCTGGCCAGAATTTGTAATTAAAAGTAAAGCTAACGGAACAGTAGACACGGTTGGTTTTTGGAACGATTAAAAATGGCAAGAGCAAGCACAGTAAATAACAAACGGGACAGAACGGGGCATATATTTTTTCCAAAGGATAGATTCAAACCCAAGTTTCGGGTAGAATTGGACCACTTAAATGGTACTATGGAAGATATTACTAACTACGTTGAAAGTGTCACAGTCCCTTTGAAAGCAACAGAAGCAATAGACACATTTAATGCAATTGTTGACGACCCTAATAATAATTTTAGAAATAAGTTTAGTGGTGGAGAAGTTGTAAGAGTTTACATAGGTTACAACACTGCCAGCAAATTAATGGTAACTTGTAGGTTAGAAAAGTGGGCATACAGTTATCAAAGTACCGACGGAATTAAAATTAAAAACATTGGCGGTAGAGCTTGGCCAGAATTTTTGGATAAGAAGATTAGTATACAATTTAACAAACGTCCAATAGAAAATGCTATTAGTGATATTGTCGGGAATTATGATGATATAACTTTTACTGTTCCAGGACTTAAATCTAACACACTTAGTGCAAATTATCAAAGAATGAGCGGTTTCGCAATAGTAAGGGACATTTGTGAAAGGTTCAATTTAGAATTTTATATTACAAGTTTAGGTGTATTGACTTTAGTGGACCCTACAACAGAAATTAGTAAAATTACCACTGACGCAATAATAATTCAACAGAATCTAATGGGGATTGAAAGTTGGGAGACTGATACTACTACAATAAAAAATAGGGTTTTTGTTAATGGAAAACAGGACGATTTTGTTACTTATATGAGAACTGATAACGATGAAGCTAGCCAAGCACAATTCTGGGTTAAAGATAAAGAAGTGTTTGATAGTGCTATTAGTGACCACGATGAACTTACGGACAGGTCAAGTCAAGAACTTAGTAAAGATTTAACTTCACAAGTTGACGGAAGAATGCGTTGTGTTGGTATGGAAGATGCAAGACCAGGAAAGCGTATTTATATAAGCGCACCACCTTTAATTGAGAACTGGTACATTGTTCGTAGTGCTACTCATATTGTTAGTGAAAACGGTTGGGTAACTAATTTTAGTATTAGTGATGTCAGCAAATATGATTTGGTTAAGACACTAATAGAACAAAAGAAGGTTGACAGAGAACTTAGACCCGCAAGTTTGGACAAGAGTTATGATGATTGTATTGTGTTCGATTGGAAAAATGCAGACGATTACAGTTTAGATTCTGCAGAAATAGTAAGTAGTAAGCTCCAATTAGAAAGTGCGGATACCAGTGGAACTGTTCAAATGAGTAACGACGTATCAGGTTTAACTACTGATTCAAACACACAAGCTTGTTACATTAAACTTAATGGTGAAAATGTTGAGAATTGTAGCGTTAGTGTAAGTAATGATGACGGACTTAATTCAATCACTTTCACAGGTAGCGAAATTAACTCTTCTGAGAAAGAGTTTTCAACATTAGATGATACTCATAGGATAACATTAAATGTTACAGAAGGGGCAAATGGAAGCCTTAGCAGACCCCTCATAAAGAACATGGGTGTGTACTTATTACATGACACTTAAAAGGGATTAGTTCGTCACGCCTAGCCTAAAATTCAAACCCCCCATAAATTTGATTTCTCGGGTAAAGCGTGACTTTCCCTTCATTTATGTTACAGAAATCTAAATTTCTTTATAAACCTTATCGAACAATTTATAAATTAACAATATCATAAATATACAATGGCACCAACAATTAAGACTCACTGGTCTATTGATTTGGTATTTTCTATGGAGATTGAATAATGGCTAAACAAGATTTAAATAAAAAATGGCTCAAACAAAAATATTTAGTTGAGGGACTTAAAAGTAAAGATATCGCAGAATTGGCAGGGTGCAATTATAGAACTATTGAAAGACGATTAGCGAAACATAATATAACAAAAAAAGATTCAAATAGCCCTCCAAAGAAAGAAGAAAGTAATAACGGCCTTGAAACGGTTATTTTAAAACAATTAGAAGGATTAACTTCAAATGAAATAAAAACAGTTATTAAGAATTTGAAAACTATTAATCCTCAAAAGTACAATCCAGTAAATTTAGATTATAGTGAAAAGCACATAAAGTACGGTTATTTCTCAGATGCACACATGGGGCATAAATGTTACCGTGCAGATGTGTTTAGAAGAATGGCTGAATTCTTCAAGAGAGAAGGAGTAGAGTTTATAGTTAATGCAGGAGACACTATTGAGGGAATGAGTAATAGAGATGGGCACGTTTTCGAACTAGACCATATAGGAATTACTGCTCAAGTTAAGTTTTTTGCTGAAGAATTCAAACTACTTAGTGATTGGACAGTTTACAGTATTGAAGCTCAAGATAGTCATGGTGGTTGGAGTCATAACAAAGGAAACCAAGGATTAAATATTGGTGAATACTTAAGTGACAATGCTCCGAACTATGAGTTTATTGGATTTGATGAACAAGACTTAAAATTAGGTAATGGCCTTACTATTAGACTTAGACATCCGGGTGGTGGAACTGCTTACGCTTTATGTTTTGATGATAATACTGAAATTTTAACAGACGATGGTTGGAAACTGTTTAAAGATTTAAATCATAATGAAAAAGTAGCAACGTTAAATATAAAAACTGACACTTTTGAATGGCAAAACCCGACAGATTATACTGATGAAGAATACAATGGGGAACTATTACATTTTAATGCAAAAAACATTGATTTAATGGTAACACCAAACCATAGAATGTTAGTAAGAAGATACCCTAATAATTTAATGCAGTTTCGAAAGAAAAAGTTATTGTTCCCAACAAAATCTCACAAAAAGGTAAAATTTGATTGGGTTATTAAAGAAGCAAAAGATTTAGTTGATGCTAAAAGACAAGAATGGCAAATGAAAAGAAACGTTAACAATTGGGAAGGGAAATTGATTGAAAAAGTTAAAATCCCATATTTAGTACCAAAAACAAAATCAATGCTTAACAGAATGAAGCATGTCGGTACTTTAGGCATTGATGACGTTGCAGAATTAATCGCTTGGTACGTTACGGAAGGATATATTAGAAAAACAGCTCTATCAATTGCTCAATATGAAAGAGTTAATCCTACAAATTATTATGAAATAATTGACCTTTTCAAACGATGCAATATCAAATGTAATGAAGAAAAAAGAAAACAACATCTAAACGTTTATTCTAAAGAGTTGTGTGATTGGTTATTATCTGAATGTGGTCACTTATCAAGAAATAAATATTTGCCTAAATGGTTAAAAAATCAACCAAAATCGGTATTAAGAATAGTGTTTGATACTATGATTAAGGGAGACGGGTGGATTAATGGAAAAGGATACGGTTACAAAAGCATAAGTAAACAACTTCTTGGTGATATGTCCGAAATAGCCTTGAAATTAGGATATGCAGTAACAACAAACAAGGATTCGATAAGCATTTCAAAAAAACAGGTTCTACCAACAATAAACACTGCACCAAAGAGTATTAGGTATGGTGGAAAGATTTATTGTGTTTCTGTTCCAAATACGATAATTATGGTAAGACGGAATGGAAAAGCAATATGGTCAGGTAATAGTTATAAAATGCAGAAATACATTGAAAGTATTGGTGGCGGAGATAAACCGAACATATTACATACGGGACATTTCCATAAATATAACAAGGTATTTTATCGTAACATCCATGGCATAGATTGTGGTGCATTACAAAACCAAAGTCCGTTTTTGAAAAAGAAAGGAAGCCCGTCACACGTAGGGTTTGGAATGGTTGATGCATATATGGACAAAGATGGTGTTGAAAGATTATCGGAAACGTGGGTTCCATTTTACGATTAAAAATGGCTAATACAAAACTAGAACAGATACTCCACGAAATGGAAATAAGGAAGGCTATATTTAACAGAACAGATTTGATGAATTGGTTATACGAATACTCATGCCAAACTTGTGAATGGGAAGGAATCAACCCGCACCTTGCAGCAGGGTATGTTCAATCTTTAATGTTGAAAAAAGCAAATTCAATTTATAAAGTGGTAGAATTCGTTTATAAAAATAAAGATGAAAACTCTAATTTGGTAATGGATTATTCTGTTATTGAAGATATTGTAAGGAAAGAACATGGTGGCGGGAAATCAATCCCGAATTAATTTTTTTATTCTTTTCTTAAATCTACTCTTTTTGGTTGTTTTTTTCCTGGAATATAATATTGTATTAAGAATCCTTTTCTATCGTACCACGTGAAACAAGCACCATATAGGTTATGTTTATTGGTAAATTCTTGTAATGGTTTTTTGGTTGCTGGTCTGTTAGTTTTACATTGCACGAATAGAATGCTTCCTTTTTTCACAGCAATTATGTCAAATATTCCAAAACAATTATAATTATCAAAAGTTAAAGAACCAACATAATCGCAAAAATAACCCTCTTTTTCCAAATATTTCATTGCTCTTTTTATGACTATTTTGTTTTTTTGTCCTTCACTACTATTAGAAGAAAACTCCCAATGATTAATTTTGTTTTTAAATTCTTTTTCAATATCTTTGTAAGAATAAATAATGGCTTTTTCATTTAAGGAGATTATGAAGTCATACCCTTTACCTTTCAGAGTATTGATAACAAATCTTAACTTTGAAAATTCCTTGGGATATTGTTTTTTAAATCGTTTTATTTTACCCCTATCTTTTGAATTAAAGTAACCTTTAAGCTCGACAAAACATCCCTCATTTTTCAAATAGAAATCGGGCGTGTAACTTAAACTACCTCTTTTAATGTTTTTAAAATAAAATGTTTTTGGTTCGAATTCCCAAGGAATGTTCTCGTGATTTAAATATCTTGCATAGTTCGCTTCCCAACTACTACGAAAAAAAACATTGTTTAAATCATTTCTTTTACCAGAAACCGAGGTTTTGGTCCCTGTGCTTTTATTTTGTCTAATTCGTAAAGAGGCAGAACGAGACATTTTTTCTCTACTTTGCTGTGTATGGCCCTTATTCATTGTCGGATTGTTTTTTTCATCTTTCATCAATTCTGAACGATGTATACCATAGCAATCTCTACAACAAAAAAAGTATGCTTGCATCATGAATTTAGAATTTTTAACTTTAAATTCCGTTTTACAAGTTTTGCAAATAACCGTTTGTTTATTTGTGGCAGTTATTCCCTTACGATACTCGGCCCCGCACCCCCTGCTACAACAAGCATGATTTATGTGCTTGTAAAAAAAGTCATTACCACAAACCGCACAAATTTTAGTTTTTGTTTTTTGATAAGTCATCAATCACCATTGTCAAACATCCGTTCAACTGTTAATTCTAAACCCTTCTCAAAACTTAATAGTTTAGAAGTATCAATTAACTTATTCATCTTGGTAATGTCTGGAGCTCTTATTGGCATGTCCCCTTTTTCTAGTGCAGGGAGGTGTACTACTTTACTATTACTCTTTGTAGCTTTAATTATTATTTCTGCTAAATCATTTATAGAAATCTTTTCTGTTCCGCCAACATTGTATGTTTGATTAATATGTTTATCAGAAAGTAACGCATTACAACAAGCATCAACGTTATCTTGCACATGCATAAAAGTTCTGTACTGTTCACCATCACCATAAACAGTTATATCTTTACCTTGTTTTGCTTGTTTAATAAATTTAGAAACTACAAAGTCTGTTCTTTGTCTTGTGCCGTAGCAATT